>JGI26534J51046_1000446_pt1 | contig 52736 bp, 25 predicted proteins | sample ThiBiot_750_plan_2_FD_51046 | JGI IMG/M metagenome (IMG submission 51046) | reverse complement strand
TCTGGTTACGGTAAAGGTGTTTTGAAAGCTGTAGATGGCGCATAAGCCGCGAAGGGTTTGATGCCTTTGGAAGCTAACCCCGCCTTTACGAGTATAGGCCAGAACCAGTAGACCAAGACCAACCGCCGCTTCACAAGCCGCTAGGGCTAGAACTAGAGGAACTAGTAGTAGAAGGGTTGGATCCCCCAGATAAACAGCAATCGTGATAAAGAGCAGATTGACGGCTAGGATAAGGAGTTCGAGAGAGACTAGGAAACGGATGATGTTTTTACGGTGATAAACAAGACCAAAGAAACCCGCCAGAAGCAGGAAAAGTGGGATGGCCGCGGCTGGGCGGCTTGAGTAAAGTTTAATCATGGCCGTTGACATCGGCCAGAATTGGTTTAGAAATGTTGACATTATGACTTATTGCTACAGACCAGAGTCGAACTGATGTATCAGGATTTTCAGACCTGCATTCTACCATTGAATTACAGTAGCACAGCGACTATTAGACAGTATTTTGTACCATTATAGATCTCCGTTTACTATCTTACGCAATTGCTTGACGTTTACCATCGGCGGGGCTCGAACCCGCATAACCTCGAGCCTAAATCGAGTACATGAACCAATTCTGTTACGACGGCTGCCCGAAGCAGGAATCGAACCTGCATCAACGGATTCACAAACCGGCATTCGACCATTGAACTATTTGGGCTAAACAGCAAGGCGTGCGTCCCAACGGTATGTACGCCAATAAACTAATTAAACAAATCGAAGGCTGTAGGGTTCGGGTCTAAGTTATAGATTTTTGCTGTTTACTTATTAGGAAGTTTAGGCGAGGAAGGGAATTGAACCCTTAACCTCCGGGTTTGCAATCCAGCGCACTACCACTGTGCTGCCCCGCCCGGGACAGGAAGGAATCGAACCCACGTCAGTTGTTTTGGAAACAGCTATTCTACCATTGAACTACTATCCCATTTATATTGCTTATTAACTCTTTGATTGCGGCAAGCAGATTAAGGGTTTGCCAGATAGCGAAGTCGAATAGGTCTTCGTTATAGTCTGGAGTGTGGAAGTCGATGTTTTCCCACTCGTCTACACTGTCGATGCTGATCGGCAGCATAATAATAAGTAGACGTTTGAAGTAACGGATATCGGCTAGAGATAGTTTATCTAGATATCCTTTTACGCAGGCGTAGATCAGTACGATGTTCGTAAGGGCATCTAGCGGTGCGTGTGGTGGTTGGTTCAGCATTTCGATCAGACGAACACCACGGTTAAGCGTGTGTTGCGTCGATTCGTCAAGTTCAGAACCGAATGAAGCGAAGGCTTCTACTTCACGGTATTGGGCAAGTTCAAGTTTTAGTGAACCGGCAACCGCTTTCATAGATTTCGGTTGTGCGGCTGAACCTACACGGCTAACGGAAAGACCAACGTTGATGGCTGGACGAACCCCTTTGAAGAATAGTTCGCTTTCTAGGAAGATTTGTCCATCGGTAATAGAGATTACGTTTGTTGGGATGTAGGCAGATACGTCACCGGCTTGCGTTTCGATGACCGGAAGGGCTGTTAGTGACCCTGATCCGCAATCTTCGTTAAGTTTAGCGGCACGCTCTAGTAGACGAGAGTGCAGGTAGAATACGTCACCTGGGTAGGCCTCACGGCTAGGTGGACGACGAAGAAGTAGTGACATTTGACGGTAGGCTACGGCGTGTTTCGATAGGTCATCGTACACGATAAGGGCATGACCTTGGTTGTCACGGAAGTACTCACCCATCGCACATCCGGCGTAAGGGGCAAGGAATTGTAGGCTGGCTGCATCCGAGGCTGTCGCGGCTACAACGATAGTATATCCAAAGGCATCGTGCGCTTTTAGAGTTTCTACTAGGTTGGCAATAGTTGAGCATTTTTGCCCAACGGCAACGTAAACGCAGTATAGTTTACGATCATCCTCTGCATCGATACCGACGTGGTTAAGGATGGTATCTACGGCGATAGTTGTTTTACCAGTTTGACGGTCACCGATGATCAGCTCACGTTGTCCACGCCCGACTGGGATCATGGCATCGATGGCTGTGATACCACTTTGTAGTGGTTCGTGTACCGATTTACGAGTAATGATACCCGGGGCCTTGATATCGACCTCTTCGAATTCATCGGCTTCGATATCGATACCATCATCGATTGGGTTACCTAGGGCGTCAACGACGCGGCCAAGGAGGTTCATCCCAGTTGGTACTGAAACGATTGATTCTGTACGTAGGACTGTATCCCCTTGTTGTACGGCGGCTTCACCGGCAAAGACTACGATTTTAACGCAGCGTTGCTCGATGTTAAGGGCTAGTCCTTGGATTGTGTCATTAATTAGAACAAGCTCACCGGCAAGGACATTAGGAAGTCCTTCAACAGTGGCTACACCATCGGCCATTTTCAGGACGATACCTTGTTCTGACATCTCTACAGCTTCTTCATTGATGAAGTTCATATAAATTCTTATTTAGGCCAGACCGGAATTGAACCAGTGTTTTACCCGTATGAAGGGTCTATTCTGCCGTTGAATTACAGGCCTGCGAGATTTCTGATGCGTTTAGGGGGAATCGAACCCACAACACCGCTTTGGAAGAGCGGAATTATGCCACTTAACTATAAACGCTTGGAAGCAGCCTACCGAAGTAAGGGGGCGCCATACAAAAATATTATCTGCCGAACGCCGTAATGTGGGCCCTAATATGCCACTTTATAAATTTGTACAGATTAGGGAAAATCAAAAATTACTAATTATTTGTCATTTATACATAAATTCTAGGAGATCAGAACTGCTCAGCCGAGTGGTTTGCACCGCTCCTACCCGCAGCCTGAAGGTCGTGGTAGTCTACCACGCCCCTATTAAAGACAATCGAAGTGGGTTTCGTGCTATAGAATTGGGGTTCAGCACTTATCCGATCTCGGCGTAGCAACTCAGCAATGCCCCGGGTCCGGGACAGCTGATCCACTAGAGGCCGATCTTTCTAGTTCCTCTCGTACAGATTAGGAGCTCTCATGTCTTTAGTTGTTGTCGCAGATAGGGACCGAACTGTTTCACAACGTTCTAAACCCAGCTCATGTACCACTTTAATCGGCGAACAGCCGAACCCTTGGAATCTCCTTCAACTCCGGGATGTGATAAGCCGACATCGAGGTGCCAAACAATTTCATCGATAGGGTCTCTAAAAAAGTATCAGCCTGTTATCCCTAATGTACCTTTTATCCGATGATCGATAGCCCGTCCATTTGGAACTACCGGGTCACTATGACCTACTTGCGTATCTGTTTGACCTGTCAGTCTCACAGTCAGGCCGACTTTATCATTGTACTCACAAGGGCGATTGCTCCTCCCCTGAGCCGACCATTGCACGCCCTCGTTACTATTTAGAAGGCCGCCGCCCCAGCAAAACTACCCGCCTTGCGCATCTAGACCACCGCGGGGTGGATGGAGCTCTGAAAAGTTGTAAGGGCGGTAATTTCACTTCTGTCTCCGCTGCGACCAGGGCCACAGTTTCATAGACTCCCGCCTATCCTACGCATGCAGTTTCCGAAAGCCGCGCAAAGTTATAGTAAAGGTATATAGGGTCTTTCCGTCTAACGACAACGTATCCGTATCTTCACGGAAATGCCAATTTCACTGAAACGACACCAGAGACAGTCGAGGAGATCGTTACGTCATTCATGCACGCCAAAACTTACTTGGCAAGGTATTTCGCTACCTTAGGACTGTCAAGGTTACAGCCGCCATTCGCTACCCTTTAGTATTTGGCGCGTTAACGCCTCCTTTTATATGTCAGTAGCATTGGGCAGACGTCGGACCCTATACATAAGCTTTTCGGCTTTAGCAGAGTCCTGTGTTTTTAGTAAACAGTCGCTTCTCGCAATTACGTGTCTCCGAACCGGTATGAACCGGCCCGGATCCCCTTATTCCGAAGTTACAGGGTTAATTTGCCGAGTTCCTTTGATATCGTTAGTTCTACGCCTTAGCGGTTTTGCCGCTTATCCATCCGAGTCGAATTTGGTACGGGCCGAATGCCTACACTTTTCCAGAACCGCCGGCACGAGCAGCCCATGACCGTCCAGCTTTCGCCGGAAAGGGGCTGCCCAGAGGCCGGACGACTGACTGTAGGCTGCTTCCCGTCACCGTTGATCTTCACCAACAGGCTTAGGGGCCGCGTATACCATCTGAGGGCCTGAAGCTCGCCTCAGGAAACCTAGGATTTAAGGCGACAGGGAGGTGTGTACTGCCCTGTTCTACGTTACTCATCTTAGCATATTCACTCATGAGTGTTCACTCCAGACTATCGTCCAGAGGGTTTGTGTGGCATGTCCACTACAGAACGTTCCGCTACTGCAGCCGACGTGGCTGCTCAGGGTTTGGGCCTGTCTCTTACTTCCGTTGAATTGATCGGCTGGCATCTGTCAAAGGGGTGTTAGTTGTTAATCTTAGGTGAACTTTGTCTTGGTGGCCGCTGCTAAGCCCTCCGATGAATCCATCTATCCTCCCTCAAACAAGCCAACCTTATACTTCGAGACGGTTGGGAGCCTTAACCACTGATCTGAGCTGTTTCTCTCTCGACAATTGACCTTCTCGCCTACTGTCTGTACACATACCATCTTTATTCTCCCCATTATGAGTTACCAGACCACCGAACGGCCTTTCAGCCATCCTACTAGTCTAGGGTACTTTACCTAGGAGTCAAGTATGCTCTCTACCTGAATAGATTTCGCGGAAAACCAGCTATAACCCGGCTTGATTAGACTTTCACCCCTACACTTGAATCCTCCGGATCTTTTGCAACAGATCTCGGTTCGGCCGTTCGGATTTTGTGATCCTTCTGCCTGTCCATGTGTAGATCGCGGGGTTTCGGGTGTCATGTAAGGGACTATTAGGCGGTATTAATGCCTGATTTCACTTCGCCTAAAGCCAACGCCTTAAACTCGTCGCCTACATGAAGTTGCTAAGCCATTATACAAGAGGTATGACACAAGCCGACTGTCTGGTAGACGAGGGTAGCGCTTGGAGCGTTAGTACCCACTGTTCATGAGACGGCCGCGTGTCTGTCCATTATCTGTATATTTGTAAACTATTTCTATCGTGATCATAACCATTAGGCTAACCCTTAAGCGGGCGCACCCTTTGTTTAAGCTTTCTTTCGCAATACTTTTGCACTATCGGTCAGCCTATCGGTTGGTGTCGTCGAAGATGGTCCTCCGATATTCGGCCGGCGTTTCTTGAACCAGCTTACTCTTTGACACTATGGGCCGCCACTTAAGCGCCGGTTGGTTTAGGATAACCACCAACACCGAGCCGCCCCTATCCGATTTCGCTCACCACTACTTTCGGAATCTCGTTTGATTTCTCCCGGATTGGCTACTAAGATGTTTCAATTCGCCAACTTCACGCAAGCGGGATTTCTCCTGGGTCTCGGATAGGTTTAAGTCGGATCCTCTCCAAACCCCTATACACCCTACCCTTTTCTGTCTGTTTCAAACCCAGAATAGGCTGCCAAGCCTCCTTCTACAGGGTAAGACTTTATACATCTGTTTATATCTTATTGCGGCACCTAAGGGAATTGAACCCTTGCCTCCACTGTGACAGAGTGATATCCTGCCGTTAGACTAAGGCGCCTTTACGGCTTAAAGGAATCGAACCTTTGTTGTTGCCTTGAAAGGGCAATGTCCTGCCACTAGACGAAAACCGCCCAAGATTACTTATTTCCCTTTGCGACCAATTGCAGTCGATTTCGAACGGTGGGGTTTACGGACTGGTTTTGCCGTTTGTTTAACACCGGCTGTAAGTAGTTGCCCTTTAAACGGATCATTAGCGGTATCCATCTCAGCTGGATGCGCCCAAAGTTTTAGACCAAAGGCACCGAATTTGGTATTGATCGTACGTTGGACATAGTCTAGCTCCTCGGTTAGATCTTGGTAAGAGACATACCCAAAGGTTAGAAGATGGCGTTTGGCACGGAGCTGGCCATCGAGTTTACCGTAAAGTTCGATACGCCACCCATCGGGGCGGTACTGTGTATAGGCCCCAGTACGGGCATGGTTAATGACGGCCTGAATCAGACGGATAAAGCGACGTTGCCCTTTGCGACGGTTACGGATCAGCCCTTTTGAGATGACATCACCAAGGAGCGGAACCGCCCCAAGGCGGGCTGTAATCTGTACCACCTGGATTAGATCAAGAAGGTACATCAGATTTTTATAGCGATTAAAGACATAGTAACGCTGTAGGGCCAGTAGATCGAGACGTGATGGCCCACCTAGAACGGCGTAAACGTTTTTAATGTCAAGGTCTACCGCTGACCCTTTGAAGGTCTGGGTTAGCTGACGGCGTAGAACAAGAAGGCGCGAATAGCTGGGTTTATACTCCTGTGCTGCTTTAATCTTAGCCGGTAGGGGTAGGGCAACACGACCGTTGGTACGGATACGGTGAAGGACGTGGCGACGGTAACGGCCACGTTGGATATACTTATAGAAGATGGCGATAACGGAAACGCCATCCCACGGCCCCGCGGAAAGGAGGTTGAATGAAACTGGGTACCTTGATACGGCTTTAAGGAACTGTTCGATACGAAGGTTGGCCGCGCGGACCTGGGATTCAGAGATCCCGACCGCTGTCAGCCTTGATGCATTCCAGTCCTGGTTGATCCTTGTGCGGATGATCTGTGACTTTACTTGTCGCATTTGATTACTAATTTCGCCTTAGTAGGATTTGAACCTACACTACAGGGTCATGAGCCCTATGTGCTAACCGTTACACTACCAGACGATGACTTACTCTTCTGCCTATAGGCCAGAATGGATTCGAACCATTTACCTCACGCTTATCAAGCGTGCGCTCTACCAAGTGAGCTACAAGCCCGAATTGGGTAGAGCAATAGGTAGGAATTGAACCTACGGCCAACAATTTAACAGACTGCTGCTCTACCACTGAGCTACTATCGCCATTCCTTATACAACTGTTGTATTTTTCATTATTTCCAACCCCAAGTTCCCTTAGGATTACCTTGTTATGACTTCGTTCCAGTCGCTGAAAAGCTCCCACGCTCCGCCCCCATCCGGCCTCGGCCAAACAGGTTTGAAGACGTCTTAAACATTTCAACTCCCAGAACGTGACAGGCTGTGTGTACAGAATTATTTAACACTTTCACCGCGCCATGCTGATTCGCGATTACTGGCAATTCCGCCTTCATGACCGCCTTTCAGCAGTCAATCGGAACCGAAGGGCTAGTTGAGCTATCATTCCAACGTCCAGGAATTAGCCCGCTGATCAACCCTAATGTAGCACGTGAGCCGCCCAGCATACAGAGGACATGATGATTTAGCTTAATCTCATCGTACCAGAAAACGGGGTAAATCGGCCGGGCCGGCTATCCACGCCTCCAATAGAAAACCACCCTTTATGGGATGGATAGATTATGTCCGTCGACGATATTGCCTTTCGACATTCGTAACATCTCACGACACGGACTTGCGATAACCATGCATCACTCTCATCTAAAATTAACTGTCCTTGCGGAAGCGTTTAGATTTATACTGGTAAGGTTTGCTGCGCTTCATCAAATTAAGCCACATGCTCCACTGCTTGTAAAAATTCCCGCCAACTTCATTTAAGTTTCGGCCTTGCGGCTGTACTACCCAGGTGAAATGCTTTACGCGTAAGCTTTAATCGCCCGGTTGAGCGGACGATTTAGCACTTATCGTTTACGGCTTGGACTACCAGGCTGCGCATCCTGTTTGCTCCCCAAGCTTTCTAGCCTGAACGTCAGATTAGTCGCCGACAGGCGCCTTCGCCTTAAAGATTCCTACCAATCTCAATGGATTCCACCCCTAGACCGGCAATTCTCCCATCGTTCGTCCTATCTCAGAGCCGTCCAATAGTAAAGTGTGAAATTGTGATGATTCCAACCTTTAACATAGTTTTGAACCGGCCGTCTACGCTACCTTAACACCCAGTTATGGTGAAGAACACCTGCACCATCTGTCTACCCGCGGCTGCTGGCACAGAGATTGCCCGGTGCTTTCAACGAATAACATCAAGATTTTATTCGTCTAACAGAGTTTACAGCAAGTCTGCCGTCATCCTCTACGAGATATCGCCCGGTCAGGCCTAAGCCCATTGCCGAGTATTCTGCACTGCTGCCTCCAAAGGAGATCGGACCTTGTCTCAGTTCCGATGTGGCTGTCGATTCGCTCGAGCCAACCATGGATCAGTGGCTTGGTTAGGCCTTTACCCTACCAACTACCGTGAATCCAGGGATAGGCCATTCTAAGGCGGCATGCCTTTGGTTATCCGGGGTTGATATCGCTATACCATCCCAGACCTTAGAGTAGGGCCTAGCCAACTACGCACCCGTGTACCGTGCCGTTAAATGTTTAGCGGCACCAATTCGCATGTGTCAAACGTATCTCAAGCATTCCTTCAGAGCCAGAATCATGACTCATATTTCATTTTAAACGGAATCGTTCCGTGTTTATACTTTTAATTATTTTCTCTTATATTCCTTATTCCTATATTCGGTCTGGAACCCGCCCTCCAGCGAGTTCTAGACCGAAAGGCTCTATCTATTTAGGGGTTCCCCGGAAGCTATCGCTTCCAGGTTACCCCTTTTGTAAGGAGGGGTAGCCCCTCCTTACCAACCTTCCCCAAAAATGTTATTTTTGTGGGGTCCTTCATGGCAGGGGCATCCATGTTATGGGTGGCCGTGCCATACCCTGTCCGCCACCCCCCTCCCCCTTTCCTAGGGGAGGGGAGACTCTTATATACGGAGCGAATGTGGCGAAAATCGGGAGATACGGCGTCCAGAGGAGAAGTCGGGAGAGGGCTGGGCTAAAAATTTTTAGAAACGTGAAAAACGTGATTTTTTGACAAATTTCATTATCAGACCCTAACCACATTGCCTAAAATAAGGGCGGGTTTATTACTTATTTTATTGGCTTTTATATGAAATCGGGTTGGAAGGAATCGAACCTTCACAAATCGCTCCCAAAGCGAACAGACAGCCATAATCTTTCAACCCGGACCGTATTTAATGATTACTTATTAGCTACGGAGTGAGTTAAGTTGGGCGATATAGGCATCCATACTTAGAACTTTGACGTTAATTGGCATGAAGCTGTGGTTCACACCGCAAAGTTCGCTACACTGTCCGTAGAATGACCCTTCACGGTTGATAGTCATCATAACTTGGTTAAGACGACCTGGGCAGGCATCGAGTTTAACCCCAAAGCTTGGAACGGCCCAGCTGTGAAGGACGTCAGCTGATGTGATTAGCATGCGGACTGGCGTATTTACGGGAAGGTATAGCCTGTTATCGACCTCCAGAAGACGAAGGCCACCCTCCGGTAGATCATCCTCCAGAAGCATGTATGAGTCAAAGGCAACCGGTGGTAGAGTTACACCGTCGATACGGTTGTGGTAATCGTAGCTCCAGTACCATTGATGACCGATGGCTTTGATCGTTACCTGAGGGAATCCCGTTTCATCCATTGCATAAAGAAGGGCAAATGATGGGATCGCAATCGTTACTAGGATTAGGGCTGGAGTTACCGTCCAGATAACCTCTAGTAGGGTATGGTGAGTGATCGGCTCAACCTCACGGACTGCATCTACCGCATCGTTCTCACGAACGGCAAATAGCATAACGATACGGATCATCATCCATAGTACAAAGGTACTGATAAGGACAAGGTAAAACATGATATCGTTGTGAAGGTCGATGATACCTTCCATGATCGCAGTTGCTGGGTCTTGGAACATCATCTGCCAAGCCGACGGTGCATCAAATAGCATAAACCCGAACGGGCTAGCTGCAAGGGCGCGGGCTGGAGTTGCAATCCAGCGCGGAGCAACTGACGCTCCATCGGTGTGAAAGGCTCCAGCCGGTACACGATATGGGTTGAATGCCCCTTTCAGCTCAACTGTGCTTGTACGACTAGACGTTAGGATATCGTACACGATATAGAAGAACAGGATAAGGCTTGCAACCGATACCATACTTCCGACTGAGGCTACGGCGTTCCATCCGGCAAATGCATCCGGATAGTCGCTGATACGACGCGGCATCCCAGCAAACCCCAGGAAGTGCATTGGGAAGAACGTTAGGTTAACCCCAATAAAGAACGACCAGAAGTGAACTTTACCAAGGTCAAGGCTACCTGAACGCGGCTGGTAGCTTACACCAGCGATTTTTTCGATCCAGTAGTAGAACCCTGCAAAGATAGCGAAGACTGCACCCATCGAAAGGACGTAGTGGAAGTGGGCAACTACGTAGTAAGTATCGTGGAAGGCAACGTCTAGACCAGCGTTAGAAAGGACTACACCCGTTAGCCCACCGATTGTAAACAGGAAGATAAACCCTAGCGTGAATAGCATTGGAGTACGTAGTTGGATACGTCCACCCCATAGAGTCGCCAGCCAGCTAAAGATTTTTACTCCTGTTGGGACGGCAATGATCATAGTTGCCGCTGTGAAGTAGGCGCGAGTATCGACGTCCATACCAACTGTGTACATATGGTGCCCCCAGACTAGGAATCCAAGGATACCGATACCTACCATGGCGTAGATCATACCAACGTAACCGAAGATACGTTTCCCTGAAAGTTCTTCAACGACGTGGCTTACAATACCGAACCTTGGAAGGATCAGGATGTAAACTTCGGGGTGACCGAAGAACCAGAACAGGTGTTGGAATAGGACTGGGTCCCCACCACCAGCCGGGTTGAAGAATGAAGTGTTAAGGTTACGATCAGTCAGTAGCATTGTGATCCCTCCGGCAAGGACCGGTAGTGATAGGACCAGTAGAACGGCTGTAATAAGGACTGACCATACGAAGAGCGGCATAGCGTGCATCGTCATACCACGGTTACGCATGTTAAGGATTGTAACGATGAAGTTAATTGCACCGGCGATTGAAGAGATACCAGCGATGTGAAGGCTAAAGATACCCAGGTCAACGGCCGCTGATGGGTGGAAGGCGATCGACCTAAGTGGCGGATAGACCGTCCATCCAGTACCAACACCCCCTCCGATAAAGCTTGACCCAACTAGTAGGTAAAGCGCCCACGGTAGAAGCCAGAAGCTGAGGTTGTTCAGGCGTGGAAAGGCCATATCCGGCGCCCCGATTAGGATTGGAACCATCCAATTACCAAACCCACCGATAAGGATCGGCATTACCATGAAGAAGATCATAATAAAAGCGTGAGCCGTTACAACTACGTTGTATAGTTGGTGGTTACCCAGAAGGAATTTGTTTCCTGGTTGGGCTAGTTCGAGACGGATGATAACGGAAAGGGCTGTACCTAGGACACCTGAGAAGGCACCGAAAATAAGATAAAGGATTGCAATACGTTTGTGGTTTGTCGAACAAAGCCATTTTGATGCCCAATCGCGGATTGTTCCGTATTGTGCTGTCTGAGCCATTATATGACTTATTTACGTGGAAGACGAATCTGTTCTAGCAGCAGTCGATCCCATAGCCAGAATGTTTTATGTCCTAGGTGAAGGACAGGCAGGCTGACTAGGGTATTTTGAAGGTAGTTAAAGTACCATTTGCTGCTTAGAAGGTGGAAGATGCTATAATTCGTCAGTGTAGTCTGGAAGTACCCCCACCCACCCACCATTACCCAGGCGACACCGGCCGAGCAAAGGCTTAGAACGGTTGGAAGGTTTTTAATCCAGTAGGGTAGGAATTCGGCGTCGCCGTAGTATCCATTAGCAGCCATGGCAACCGACCCTTTGAAGAAGTCAGTACCAAAGCCAATGAAGAGGTCTTTACAGAAGTATCCTGAGAAGAGTGCACCAAGTGTTAGAACAGCAAAGACGCAGTTTTCGATAGCCGTCGACCCGTGAAGGTGTTCGATGTGGCCTTTTGGACCATTGAAACGGGCGACAAAGGCCATGTAAAGAAGACGTGTTGAGTAGAAGGCTGTAAAGATTGCCGAAAGAGTACCGAGCCAGTACAGGTAAATACCAGAAATCGAATATGTTGAGGCCGAAATCTCTAGAATGAAGTCCTTAGAATAGAACCCCGCATAGAATGGGAAGCCAATCAGAGCAAGTGACCCTAGTAGAACCATCATGTAGAAGAGTGGCGCCGCAATTGCCAGACCACCCATACGACGAAGATCCTGTTGATTGACTAGGGCGTGAATGATCGATCCAGCCGTTAGAAAGAGAAGGGCCTTGAAGAAGGCGTGGTTGAATAGGTGAAATAGAGAGGCCGAATAGTTGCTTAGACCGCAGACAAAGGCCATATACCCAAGCTGACTACATGTTGAGTAGGCAATAACACGTTTGATGTCATTTTGTACTAGACCAACACTAGCAGCGAAGAAGGCTGTTCCAACACCAACAACACCAACTACAAATAGAACCCACTGCGTTAGCTCGAATAGGGCTGAGCAACGGATAACTAGGAAAATACCAGCCGTAACCATCGTCGCAGCGTGGATAAGTGCTGAAACCGGTGTTGGCCCCTCCATGGCATCGGGCAGCCATGTATGTAGCCCAAGTTGGGCTGATTTACCGACTGCACCTAGGAACAGGAATAGGCAGAACAGGTCGATATATGATAGTTCATTCGTTAGTTGTAGGATTGCTGGGAAAGCCGAAGCGAAACCAACGCTGTGGCAGATCTTGTAGATCAGAGCAATACCGATTACAAAGCAGAAGTCACCGATACGATTAACGACTACGGCCTTCATCGCAGCTTTATTAGCCTGTAGGCGCGTATACCAGAAGTTAATAAGAAGATAAGAGCAAAGACCAACCCCTTCCCAACCGGTAAACAGAATAACCAGGTTACCAGAAGTAATAAGAATCAGCATGAAAAAGGCAAAAAAGGATAGGTAAGTAAAGAAACGAGGAGCACTTGGATCATCTTTCATATAGAACATTGAGTATGTATGAACCAGAGCGGCAACGGTAGTAACAACTACTAGCATAATGGCAGTAATTGAATCAGCTTGAAATAGCCAATCGATTGAAAGGGACTCCGAACGAACCCATTGGCCAAGGGCGTGTTCAGCAACTTGATTTCCGCTGATCCTACGAACAGCGACACAGAATGAGATAAACCTAGCCAGCCACATATTGGTTGTCGTAACAACCATAGAACCAAAACGTCCAAATAGACGACCGAATGAACCGGCCGTTAGAGCACTAAAGATCGGCAGTGCAAGGATTGTTGTTGTCATATTCCTTATTCCTATATTCGGCCTGGAACCCGCCCTCCAGCGAGTTCCAGGCCGAAAGACTCTGTCTATTTAGGGGTAACCTGGAAGCTATCGCTTCCAGGTTACCCCTTTATAAGGAGGGGTAGCCCCTCCTTACCAACCTCCCCAAAAATGTTATTTTTGTGGGGTCCTTCATGGCACGGCCATCCATAACATGGATGCCCCTGCCATACCCTGTCCGAACACCCTTCCTAAAGGAAGGGTGTTCGGGCAGGCCTCCTACCCCTCCGCCCCGTCCCACGGGCCGTAGGGGTAGTTTAGGGTAGGTATCGGGTAGGACCCCAGTCCTAAAGGTCCGGGGTCCTACCCCACTCCACCCTACCCCCTACCCCTCCCCTTTCCTAGGGGAGGGGAGGTCCTTATATACGGAGCGAATGTGGCGAAAATCAGGAGATACGGCGTCCGGAGGAGAAGTCGGGAGAGGGCTGGGCTAAAAATTTTTAGAAACGTGAAAAACGTGAAATTTTCGACCCCCGAAAAACGTGATTTTTTGACAAATTTCATTATCAGACCCTAACTCGCTTTTTAATTGCAGACCCTAAACCTCAATTTTTGATTATTTTATAGTTAGATTTCAACCATTCCAACAACTATTAGCTAGATAACGGGCTAAAGTTTTTAAAGACTAAACCTACACCAGCAGGGTCTGCAAAATGTATTTGAAAGGCTCGTCGTTCATTATCAGACCCTAATTTTGTCAAAATTTCGAGAGTTGCAGACCCTAGGCTTTAGGCCGAATTATACTTCATTCATACTTATAAATCAACAAAATTGACCACTTTTAACTAAAATTCAGGCGATTTGTATTTAAATACAAATTAACAGCTTTAGAACTATTTTTTATTAGAATTAGCTATAATCAGCCCTACAATTTATAGCGGGGTTTTGAATTTATTTAACTCGAATTTTGCGGTTTTTCTAGTATTTTACTTATTTAAAAACTAGGCCGCGCTGCTTCTAAATTCAATTATCAGACCCTAACCACATTGCCTAAAATAAGGGCGGGTTTATTACTTATTTTATTGGCTCGCCCACCAGTAAAGGAATAGGTAAAGGAATAGCCACACAACGTCGACGAAGTGCCAGTACCAGGCCGCGAACTCGAACCCTAGGTGGTGGTCGCGCCCGTATTGGTTGTTAACTAGACGAGCGTAAGCAATAAGTAGCATGATCGTACCTACGATTACGTGAATACCGTGGAATCCTGTCGCCATGTAGAAGACAGAACCGTAGGCACCATCATTGATCGAGAAGTTAGCTAGACCGTACTCTAGGAATTGGAACCAGCTGAATAGTAGACCATAAAGGCAGGCAGCGGCAATCCCCCAAAGAGCATCCATTTTACGCCCAGCGATAATCGCACGGTGCGCCCAGACTGTACAAACACCCGACGAAAGTAGGATGATCGTGTTAGCCAGTGGTAGGTGCCACGGATTAAGAGTTTCGATCCCTTTTGGTGGCCAGATACCCCCAACTGCAACGGTTGCCATTGCACTCAGGTGGAATAGAGCCCAGAAGAATGAGAAGAAGAACATAACTTCAGAAAGGATGAATAGCATCATACCGTAACGAAGACCGCGTTGCACTTTGAATGTGTGGTGACCTTGCGCCGTAGATTCTTTCGTTACCTCAGACCCCCAGAATAGGATAAGTCCAAATAGAACGAAGACATAAACCCAAAGCAGAATCCAGCTTGGACGGCCAAACAGGTAGCTTAGTTGGGCAAGAGTTAGAACTGTATCACCCGGCGCTCCGTGGAAGAAGAAGGCAAGGCTACACAGGATGACCCCAAGGATCGCCGATACTGAGAACGGCAGAGCAGAAGGATCGACTAGGTGGAATGGGTGTTGCTCGTATTTTGCACCGATATTATTTTTAAGTTTTGCCATTTCTTATATACCCAGGCCTAGAATTGAACTAGGACCGTCGGATTCGTAGTCCGATATTCTACCACTAAACTACCCGGGCCAGATTACTTATTTAATAGAGCATAACCCCTAGAATAACGGCATAAGCTAGAGTAGAGTCCGATAGCCAGCTCAGCGGTAGGGCCCAGACCGTTAGTAGAACACCAAACATCAGACCATACAGCGGCACTGGGAAGGCCAGTTCCATATGAGAAACTGTTCCAGCCTGGTCGAAGACTGCAACTTTCAGTACGCGCAGGTAGTAGTACATACTGAATAGACTTGTAGCGACGCTAACCCCTAGAAGGGCCGAGAACGTTAGCCTTAGCACTGCCGTCGATGACCCCATCATCCTGTCGATAAGGGCCGCCCAAAGGGCGTATTTCCCAAAGAATCCGGCGAATGGTGGTAGACCGGCCATCGAAAGGACAGCAACGAAGGCCAGGATGACTGGCCCAACCGCCCCTTTCTGGTAGGCGATCATAAGGTCGGTAAAGCGGCGGGCCTTAAGACCATACCTCTCGATCGTCATGATCGAACCGAACAGGGCTACACCGGCCACCATATAGACTAGTAGGTAATGTAGTGACCTTGTTAGGCCGGCAAGCGTATTAACGGCAAGGCCAATCAGTAGGAAACCAATCTGGTTGATCGATGCGTAGGCGATGAAGCGTTTGAACGAGATCTGCCCAAGCGCCCCAAGGCAACCTAGCAGGATCGATAGGCCGGAAATAAGTGAAAGCAGGATTGCATCCAGCGTTGACATATCGCCGAAGGTTACCGATAGGCAAGCAAAGATCGGACGAACGGCAAAGACAAAGACCATCAGCTTGCTGATCGTTGCAAAGAAGGCTGTAACGATCGTCGGTACCCCTTCGTAGACGTCCGGCGTCCAGACATGGCCTGGAACGGCGGCAAGTTTCATCAGTAGGGCTAGGATGAATAGGCGAAGGCCGATGATGGTGGATAGATTTGTCGTATCATTCCAGATTACATTGGCGATATCTACAAACTGGAATGATCCAGCCCCATGGAAGGTAAGGGCAGCACCAAAGAGTAGGATCGCCGAGATGGCGGCCCCGGCACCGTAGTATTTAAGACCCGATTCTGAAGCCCCGTGTGTACGGGCCATACCGGCCATCGAGTATAGCATGATACTTAGCCCCTCGATATTAAGGTAGGCCGTCAGTAGGCTATTCGATGAGACAAGGGTCATCATGAAGAATACCCTCGACAGGGTTAGGAGTTGAGTCTGGATTGGTTTTTGATCGTAATCCTGCGTATAGAAGAGAATCCAGGGTAGAATACCCAGGATTGCGATTAGTTTGAAGGCCTGTGTATACAGGTTAACCACAAGAAGGCCTTCGAATGTTACAAGGCTTAGCGAACCACCGATATACAGCCAAAGGCATGTTAGCAGTAGTGCTGCACCGACCAGTGCAATCGTATCGAGAACATATTTTTTGAAGCGAACGGGCGGACAACCACCAGAGGCCAGAAGCCATAGCCCGCAAAGGCATAGGCCAAAGAAGACCTCAGGTGCTAGGACAACGAATTGTCCATAATAGTCATCAGTGGTTAGGGCTAGCATTTGCCCGACAATACTCATAGCAATATTGAATAGATCTTCCATTGTATATTTGTTTGTTTACTTATTGAGTGGCTAGAAAGGCGCTGAGTTTAAGAACGGCCTCGTGTGTCGTAACAAGGTTTTGCGAATTTAGCAGCAGCTGTTGTGACACCTCACGGATCTGTCCCGACATTGCCGTGTTTTGTTGTGAAAGGGCGGATAGTAGGTCGACCTGCGAACGCATAACCTCAAGTTTGATAGATACCAGAGCATCCTGCATCTCGTTAATTGCCTGACGGACCTGTTCACTCTCTGCCTGCAGGTTAGAATTGGTCTGGACTACGCGGGCCGTCGTCGACGGTTTTGCCAGGGCTGCATTTAGCGATCCAGTAATCGCCGGCCAACCAATATAGTAGAAAATTCCACCGGCCGCTACTGCAATCGCTGAATAGACGAGATAGGGGTGTGCATTAGCAAACCCTTTGATCCTTGAAACGGAGTTCCAAAACCAACCGCCAGTGATGGGTGAGGTATTATTAATCATAATTGTGATGGGCTGTGTTTGTGCTGAAAAGAGTAGGATTCCTTTAAACATTGCTGTAATGGGGTTAGACGGAATCGAACCGACGGTCTCTCGCGTGCAAAACGAGCGCTTTACCGCTAAGCTATAACCTCTGAGAAATGTAGACAGTGTAGGATTTGAACCCACGACCTTCACTTTGTAAGAGTGACACTCTACCACTGAGTTAACTGTCCTTTGGCGTGACAGGAATCGAACCTGTTCGTGGTAGGTTCAAAGCCTACTGCCTTACCATCTGGCTCCACCCCAGACGACTCTGATTACTTATTAACGGTCGACCTCTCCAAAGACGATATCAAGGGTACCGATCAGAGTTACTACATCGGCTAGAAGTTCACCGCGGAAGAGTTTAAGGCCTTGCAGATGGTAGAATCCTGGGGCTTTGATTTTGCAACGGTACGGTTTATTCGCCCCAGATGAAAGGAGGTAGATACCGAACTCCCCTTTCGGGGCTTCGATACCGACGTATGCATCATCAGCGGCAATTGCATACCCCTCTGTGTAGAGTTTAAAGTGGTGGATCAGCCTTTCCATTGAAGATTTCATCCTTCCACGGCTTGGGGCCGTTACTTTGTTATCATCCATACGAACGGGGCTTTCTTGACTTGTCGGCATAAGTTCAAGGCATTGTTGGATGATTGATAGACTTTGTCGCATCTCTTCGACACGGACAAGGTAACGGTCATAACAATCACCGTTGACGCCAACAGGAATCCCGAATTCAAGGTTACCGTACGTCTCATACGGCTGAGTTTGGCGAAGGTCCCAGGCAACGCCAGAAGCACGAAGCATCGGCCCCGTTAGGTTCCAGGCAAGGGCTTGGGCCTGTGTTACGCGGCCAACACCGATCAGACGTTGTTTCCAGATACGGTTGGCCGTTAGAAGCTCTTCCATTTCATCGATACGAGAGCGGAAGCCGTCGACAAAGGTATAGATATCATCCTCTAGCCCTTCGGGAAGGTCTTGGCTAACCCCACCCGGGCGGACATAGTTGGCGTGCATACGGGCCCCCGAAACGCGCTCATAGAATTCCATAAGCTTTTCACGCTCTTCGAACGCCCAAAGGAATGGTGTTAGGGCACCAACGTCCATGGCATGGGTTGTTAGGCTCATAAGGTGGTTAAGAATACGCGTAATCTCCGAAAAGATAACACGAATATACTGCGCACGTTCCGGTACTTCACGACCAAGAAGGCGTTCAATCGTTAGAGAGTAGCAGTGCTCTTGCGCCATCATCGATACATAATCAAGACGATCAAGGTATGGAAGGGCTTGAGCATACGTCTTATGCTCCATTAGTTTTTCTGTACCGCGATGAAGGAGACCAATATGCGGATCGACCTGTACAACGGTTTCACCGACGAGAGATACAATCAGACGCAGGACACCGTGCGCTGACGGGTGCTGCGGCCCAAAATTAATACGGAACGGTTTTGTTTCTTTTAGATTAGTAACCGATAGAATTGACATTAGTAATTACTTATTAGTGGTGACTAGGTTGCTTTTTACGCTAGTAAACGTCTGGTATTCAAGCATTAAATCTGGTTTTACTTATTATACAATTCTTAAAATTACGGCCAACAAAGTGTCACGGCGTTTGAGAGCAACAATCTCTTTGATTCCGCTTGCCGGGTGCGGGTTATACCCGGCCTTGAACCAATGTGACGTATCAAGAACTGCTTCTTGACTTTTAGTCCTGATCGCAGCTTGAATATGGGGGCTTATGAAGCCCAACGCGTTGCCTCAGTTTATAAAACTCATGTAGCTTTTCAAGGGTAAAGTCTTTCCTATCAATAAAAAATACCGATGAAACTCGATTTCCTTTACTGATGTAGATTGTCGTTTTACCGCGTGTATAGGACGTGATTTCTTGAATTTGAACAGCAAGTTGGGTTGGGTCACCAGTCGGCCTCTGGAGAATAGTAACATCCAGCCTTATAGTGTAAGGCCCGAGACCGGGTTTCGTAAGTTTAACGATATGTCGATTAAGAACATTACCGAATTTTGAAAATTCGGACCATTCTTGACATACCTTTCCACTTAGCTTGCTCTGGTGAACTCGAAAACTTTCGTACCACGGACGCTTAAGCGCACCTAGTAGTTCGGTTTCGTTTTCGAACGCATCGATGCTAGCGATATAGTCGCCACCGCCAGATACACCACGATTAATGGCCATAGGCCAAACCGCATGTACTTGACCGGGGGCTTTTCATACTATGGGCCAGTATCCTATAAAGCTCACTCTGATATGAAGGAAGGTGTCGTTGAACGCCAAACATCCCAAAAGGAGATTTATGTTTAAAACCTGTTGCTTTTGAAAGACATCGTCTTTATAAAGACCGCGGTTTTGAACAAAGAGTCCCCCTTTGTGTTTCGTCATCTGGAACAGGCCCGAGAAGACGCATACGTGTTTCCGGATCGTTGAGCAGATCAGCAGCACAAGCGAGTTGCTCGGACCTTGTCATACAAACCGTCGCATCCTTTGCACGCTGTGTACTCCTTAGAAGTGTTTGACCAAACCTCTTACTAGAGGCTTTGGCAGTTGTTGACGATGATGTAAAGACGTTTAGTTTCGGGGTTGTAGAACGAAACATACAATCCGCCTCGACCATACTTTCACAACCTAGGAGGCACGATAGCATGAAAACTACCAGTACGCCGAAAGTCATTAGTGTAGTCGATGACAGTTGTTCGTTCGATGCGCGCTTCGAGGTAAGGTTCGTTGGAGAATTCTTACCAAAGGGTGCGCCGTTGTAGTTAGGGTAGAAGTGCGCGACCGCCCTAATCATCCCAACGATGAAGAGTGTGAGATAATAGGCGATCTGAACGGTATGGTAGTAATAATACCAACCAACAGACCTAACGGCACGCACCACTGCCCAATAGGAAAGAAGCAGTTCTTCTCCAGTAAGTGGTTTGATAAAGGGGATTCCATTAATCCAGTTGATATCGTCACTTGTATAACAGAACGACGGTGGTACAAGAACAGTGTTCGGGTATGTTGCAACTGTCAGAATTAGACACAGAACGAGTAGAACAGACCACCAAATATAGAATAGAACTGCCCTTTCTTTATACTTTGTACGTTCTGCATGTAGACGCTGTACCACCGTACACTTCAGTTTACTAAGGGCGTTAAATACTGGTCCAAGATTAGCCGAGCGATGATTGCGATTTCGTTGAGTAGTAATATCGTGTGAATGTAAAGATCATTATTTCTTACATAGTTTAAGCCAGATTTTCGAACAGTTTTTGGTTATTGATGCACCATTCTAGAAAGCGCGATGCAACAACTAGCCTTGGCTGCGGAGAAATTGACATTGGATAGTGTAGAACATCGGCAGCCCACTTTACAAGGTCGGCCTGCGTCACTTCAAGAATCCAATGTTTTGGCATTGGGGTTGCAAAGAAAAGGCCATTCAGCTCTTCGGACAGAGATTTAAATGTTGCAAGCCCGTTATCTGCACCACAATTTGTTAGATACGCTAGAAGGCGAAGCCTTTTAAACATATTAATAATTTGAGCAGTAGTAAGGCCGTGTTTCCATTCCATATTGAAAACAAGCACTCCGGCCCTATCATAGACTGGAAGAATACTATTTGAGGCAACTACGCTCTGTAGTACTACAGTTGAAGTGGTATACTTTGCGGTCGCGATTTTAAGATTATATCGACGTTTAACCCTATTATTTGTGGTTTTGTACATTAGCATTATTATATAATTACTTATTAGTGGTGGAGGGCCAGTACCTCTTTCAGTGAATCGATAACTAGACTATCGATCATTGTAGGGGCAATACCATAAAGAATCGTTACCAGGATTAGAACCCCTAGCATCAGGAACTCACGGCCATCAACGTCATAAAAACGAGTCAGGAAGGTGATATTTAGATCCCCGAAAATTACACGGTTAAGCAGCCAGATTGAGTATAGACCGCTTAGGAGCATACCCGTCGCAGCGAAAAATCCAATCCAGAAGCTTAGTTTAAAGGCCCCTGTGATGATAAGGAGTTCACCAACAAAGTTGTAGCTCCCAGGGAAGCCCATATTGGCAAAGCTTAGCATCAGGAATAGGATTGCAAACAGCGGCATAAGTTGGACCAGACCGCCATAGTTTTTAATTAGACGGCTGTGGTAACGATCATAGATGATACCAATCGAAAGGAACATACCCGATGAAACGAAGCCATGGCCGATCATCATCATGTAAGACCCGTGTAGACCTTCGAAGTTAAGAGCAAAGATACCGATGAGGACAAGATTCATATGGGCGACGGATGAGTAGGCGACGATACGCTTTACATCGAGTTGGCGTAGGGCCGTTAGCGAGGCAAAGATGATACCAGACATACCGAGTGAAACGATGACTGGCCAGTAGAAGGCATTTACCGAAGGGTCGGTAAATAGGGTCAGCATATAACGGATAAACCCGTATGCCCCTAGTTTTAGAAGAAGGCCGGCTAGGATAACCGAACCAACCGTCGGAGCTTCTACGTGAGCCTCCGGAAGCCAGATGTGCATCGGGAAGATTGGCATCTTTACGGCAAATGAGATGAAAACCGGTAGCCATAGGAGCATCTGTAGGTCGTGAGAAAGGGCGATGTCAAAGACATTGGTCGTTCCCGTCCTCGTATAGATCATGATAATCGCTACAAGGAGAAGGATCGATCCGACCAGGGTAAAGAAGAAGAAATAGTATGCCGCTTTGATACGCTCTACACGCGACCCCCAGACACCGATTAGAAGGAACATAGGGATAAGGACAGTTTCAAAGGCGATGTAAAAGAGGAATAGGTCGGTTACAACAAAGGCCGCTGTAAGGCATAGGTGGATAGCAACCAGGCAATTAACGACCGAATCAAAGGCAAATTCTGTATTTTCCCAGACCGATAGCATACAGATCGGCATGATAAAGGCCGTTAGTAGAAGCATCCCCATACCAATACCATCAAGACCAAAGGTCCAGTACCAGTCAAGGGTTGACGACCACAGGACTGAAACCTCATCAAACCAAACACCGCTGATTTGTAGACATTCCGACCATAGAAGACAAAAGCCGAAGAAGGTTAGCGTGAAATTAAGTAGACCGCTCCAACGGATCAGGTAGAAACGGGCTCCGCCCTCTAGAGAAAGGCGATAAAGGACAGTAGCAAAGACTGCGCCAACAAGTTGAAGAGTGGACATCGCAAGGATCTCCTGTAGCATTATATTACTTATCTATTAAAGGCCAACCCCGATGAAGAAGATCAGAAGGGCAAAGGTGAATGGAAGGAAGGCCTCCCAACCGATACTCATCAGTTGATCGTAACGATAACGCGGGAAGTTACCGCGGACGAAGATGATCATAAAGGCGACAAGGCAGGCTTTAAAGGCGATTACAAACGACCCCGGAATAAACGGAATCGAAGTTGTCGACCCGCCCATGAAGAGTAGTGCCATCATATATGACAGCGTTAGCATGTTACCATACTCCCCCAGGAAGAACAGGGCAAAGGTCATCGACGAGTATTCGATATTATACCCGGCGACGATCTCAGCCTCAGCCTCCGGAAGGTCAAATGGGGCACGGTTGGTTTCGGCTAGGATTGAGATAAAGAAGATACCGGCTAGTGGTAGGAGCGGCGCCATCAGCCATGACGTCGTCTGAGCGCGGACAATCTCTACCAGGTTAAGGGAATTAACCAGAAGAAGGACGGCTAGGAAGATTAGGGCTAGGAAGATTTCATACGAAATCATCTGTGCCGAGCTACGTAGGCTACCGATAAAGGCGTATTTAGAGTTACTTGACCAACCGCTGAGGATGATACCGTAAACCCCTAGTGAGGAGATCGCTAGAAGGTAAAGTAGACTTACATCCGATACCATAAAGTTAACGTGAGAGTAGATGTCAACTGGTACAACGGCCCAACCAGTTACCCTTAGGCCAAAGGTTAGAATAGGGGCGAGAACGAACAGATCTTTATTTGCACGATTTGGAAGGACAACTTCTTTAACGGCTAGTTTTAGACCGTCGGCAATCGCCTGTAGTGCCCCCCAGATACCGACGACGTTCGGTCCGCGGCGGCGTTGGAGTGAGGCCAGAACTTTACGTTCGGCAAGGGTGAAGAACGCAATCCCTACAAGAAGGGCTACGATCGTAACGGCTACCATTGCTGCGGCAGATAGTTTCATTTAAATGTTTAAGGGTTCGACAGGACTTGAACCCGTATCTTTCTCCTTACAAGGGAGATGCTCTACCATTGAGCTACCAACCCAGATTTAATTATTGCTTATTAGCGATTATAATGTTGCTTGAACTCGGTAGCTCTTTTCGCTGTTAAAAACACACTTCTGTGAAGTTTGGTATGGCTTATTTACTGATTTGTGAGACCAGATTAGTAAGCGCATCCTCGTGTACAAGGCACCAACGCATAAAATGGGAAATAAAGCAAAGCCCGGGCTGTGTTTCAACGAGGTTCGGATAATTGAGAACATCGACTGCCCAAGGACGGATATTACCGGCATTAATTCCTGCAATCCACCTCTCTGGCATCGGGCTGCGGATAAATTTTTGGTTCATTGCAGTTAGTAGGGTTTGAAGGTGTGTGCAAACCAGCTCAAGTTGTTGGTCGTTCGAACAATGGTTGGCCGTATTCACCGCGTCAAGGAGCAGTTTAAATAGCCTAAGTAGTTGTTTTGCACCGATACCGTCGGACCAGACAATCGATTCAAAGAATTGCAGGGCCGGGTCAAACGGATTTGTTGAACCGCCAATTAGGATAGGAAGGGCCGTTAGAAGACTAAAGGTAGCCCACGCCTTAGCAGGAACTGGTTTGATGGCCGAAGTTTTACGTTCGGCAAGGGTGAAAAACGCAATCCCTACAAGAAGGGCTGCGATCGTGGTAATTGAAAAGAACGTGTTTGTTGACATCATATGGCTTATTAGTCGAGCCCACCACACCAAGTTCATAAGCATTGGATTCGAATGAATACGCTAAAAACTTGAAGAAGGGGCGGTAGAAGTTCAAGCGATTCGGGGAGCTTTTCACCCCTCGCAAGATCGGCTTTCGCCCACCTTGCGAGGTTTTGCGGTGTTAGCCCAGTTGTCCATACAGCCGGTAGTGGCAGATGAACGAATGCCGATAGTCGCTGGGCGATTACAAAGGCCTGATTAAACAGCTGCATTAGCTTAGCCTCTGACAGGGTTGTTGCCAGAAGGGCATCCTGGCGGAATGCCATTAGATTAGTAATCGCATCCTGTACGGTTGTTACTGACAGATTTAGACCTTCATGCCATCCGTTAAAGTAGATTGCAATCGCCCTAAGGGCGCCAACGGCAAGCTCACCGGCGATGCTTTCAAACATTGGCTGGAGTGGTGGCGGGGATACAAGCGTGTACGACTCCGGATTATACAGAGAATCCGGATTGTGGGGCATGCCGGGAGGTGTTTGCGCCGCCATCGCACGCATGTTGTCTTCAGCGTGCTGGTGTTGCGTGACGGAGCGTTTGCTCTCGTCCGGCGGGCTGGGTGGTAGGAATAGTTCGTCGTCAGGCGAGCCCTTTTTATCGGGCTTACCACCCGGTGGTCGAAACCACCACAGCAGCAGAAGGGCTGCCAGTGCAACCCCGGCTACAAGTAGAACGGTCTCTCCGTAGGTATCAAACCACGACACAGAAGGCCTTGGTTGATTACCACCACGCAGAGCTTGCCTAAAGCGTTCAACGCTTGGCGGTTTGATTCGAGCAGTTGACGTACCAAAGCCAGGGTTTAGGAACCCATGCACATTGGTTACGAAGTCGGCCATTTTCAGGACGATACCTTGTTCTGACATCTCTACAGCATGTTCATGAATGAACTTAATTAGCATTACTTATTGGTGATTAGACACCGAATAGGATAAGGAACGCCATCATAAGTCCGAATAGGGCGATGGCTTCTGTAAGGGCGAACCCTAGCAGAGCGTACGTGAATAGGACTTTAAGAAGTGATGGGTTACGAGCAATTGCCATTACCAGTGAAGCGAAAACAACACCGATACCAGCACCAGCACCAGCAAGAGAGATAGTGGCTAGACCAGCCCCTAGAAGTTTTGAAGATTGAAGGATCATAATAATTAAAATTTTTAAGGTTGTGCCTTTATTAGGATTTCTTATATGAGGTGGGAGGGAGTCGAACCCACCTGGCCGCGAAGCCCACAGATTTACAGTCTGCTTCATAACCACTCTGAATCCACCCCACGATTACTTATTATCGTCCTTCACGATGAGCAACAAGGCCAAGAGCCGGTAGAACAACCAGGATATGGAAGAAGTATCCAAATGTTAGAACTTGGTTGATCGATACCAGTGTTGGCGTTGGAGCTTTACCACCCATCCATCCAAGAAGGATTACATCAAGGATGAATACGGTAAACAGGACGTGATGGAATGTTTTGAAGCGCGGCCCAGTCGTTTCGCTACGGTCCAGGTGTGGAAGGGCGTAGAGAAGACCCATCGAAGCCCCCATTGCAATCGCACCACCAAGTTTGCTTGGGATCGATTTAAGGATAGCATAGAACGGTAGGAAGTACCATTCTGGAACGATGTGGCTTGGCGTCGTCATCGGCGAGGCTGGGATATAATTATCCGGGTGACCGAATAGGTTCGGCGCCCAGATACAGATACACCAGAAGAACGTAAATGCAACTAGGAATGCAAATAGATCTTTGTAGAAGTAATAAGGGAAGAACGGCACATAATCCAGATCGGTTGCCTCTGCCCCCAGCGGGTTAGATGACCCAACACGGTGGAGTAGGATGATGTGCAGGATCGCCAGTGCGGCGATCACAAAGGGAAGGACGAAATGAAGGCTGAAGAAGCGATTGAGGGTTGCGTTATTTACCGAGAACCCACCCCAGATCCAGATGACCAGTGGTTCACCGATCAGTGGAATCGAAGTGATGATATTGGTAATAACCGTTGCCCCCCAATAGCTCATCTGCCCCCACGGAAGGACATACCCAAGGAAGGCGGTACCGGCCATAAGGACGAAGATCGTTACCCCGGAATACCAGACCTCCTGACGTGGGTATTTGTACGATTGGTAGTACAGTCCACGAGCCATGTGTGCATAAATGAAGATGAAGATCATCGATGCACCGTTTGCGTGCATATAACGAAGCAGCCATCCGTATGGAACATCACGCATGATGTGCTCAACGCTTGCAAAGGCATAAGCGATGTGCGGCGTGTAGTTCATAGCTAGAAGGATACCTGTGACGATCTGTAGACCAAGGAAGACTCCAATTAGAGAACCAAAGCTCCAAAGGTAGCTTAGGTTGATAGGCGTTGGATAGTTCACGATGTGATTTTGTACGTTTTTGATTAGTGTTTTCATGTACTACTTATTGATCGCATGAGCATGGTAGGAATCGAACCTACGGCCCACGGCTTAAAAGGCCGCTGCTCTGCCCCTGAGCTACATACCCGGGAACCGGCTGGAATCGAACCAGCGAGGCTTGCGCCGTAGTTTAGCAAACTACTGCCATAACCACTCGGCCACGGCTCCTTAATCGGGTGATAATTACTTATAAGTGTGCATGAACGGCATCTAGAAGGTAGATGTTCGCTAGTGTTACGAAAACATAGGCTTGAAGGCCGGCGATTACAATCTCCAGACCAGTTACGGCGAAGATTGCACCCCACGGTAGTAGAGCGGCTAGTGATCCAAGACCGATTGAGAACATTGCCCATGCAAACGACCCAAGGATTTTTACTAGGGCGTGACCGGCAAGCATGTTGGCAAATAGACGGATACCCAGACTAAAGGCACGGGCTACGTATGAAAGCAGCTCGATTAGGACCAGGAATGGTGCAATCGCTAGTGGCGTACCCGACGGCAGGAAGAGCGTTACAATTTTAGTATTAAAGACCGTAAGGGCGATGATGTTGATACCGATGAAAACTGTAAAGCTAAGGAAGAAGGTTAGCATCGCAAAGCTTGTAATAGTCATCGTGTACGGCACCATACCTAGAAGGTTGCTAAATAGGATAAATAGGAATAGGAAGACGTAGATTTGGTCGTACCCACGGATCGGAGCAACCCCACCGGTCGATAGGGTTTTAAGGGCCGGGATAACAACGGCGCGGGCATAATGGAAGGCCATTTTTTGGTACCCCCACGTAATCACCCAAGCAATTACAGCAAAAACGACCAGTTTTGTAACTGTGAAGTTTGTAATTGCACGTCCCCAGGCCAGAGCAATCGGCAGGATCAGGAACTGGTCGATCGGATTAGCGGCCGATGCAGTAGCCAGAACTAGTAGGATGGCACTGTTCCATAGGTTTGTACGATCGTTTGTTTGAAGGCGAGTCATTGTCCAAGTTGGTGCCGCTAGGACGAAGCGGAATAGGAGGTATCCAACGGATACGGCTAGAACGATCCATTTAAGACCGCTCCTGTAAGTAGTAAAGTCAAGTTGTGGCATTGCTTATAGGGGTTGGTAGGATTCGAACCCACGTTGGTTACCCGGCCGATTTCAAATCGGCTGCTTTAGACCGCTCAGCCACAGCCCCGATGGTATTTGATTCCTTATTTATTATTTGAATAAGTCTGCGCAATAGAGGCAGATTTCCAGCGAAGCAGCCCAAGACGCCACTCAAACCTAAGGCCAACGGCTAGGATGAATAGGAAGACTAGGGCAACTGCACGAGACGAGAAGGTTGCAAACCACGACGCTTGTGCCCATGGGAAGAGGAAGGCGATTTCAATATCGAAGATGATGAACATGATTGCAACTAGGTAGAAGTGAACATCAAAGGTATCGCGGGCATCACCAAACGGTTCAAACCCGCACTCGTAGGCCGATGCCTTTTCCGAATAGGTCCTGCGCGGACCTAGGACAGCAGCGACTACAATGACAACGCCAGCAACGATTAGAGCGGTTAGGCCGAAAACGGCTAGAAGTGATCCTTGTGACATAATCATTATGATTTTGCAGAGTCTGACGGCCCTTCAAGTGAGGCTTGACCAGTTAGGATGATGGCACCGAACAGGGTAACCATCAGGATAAAGGCTACTAGGATAAGCGGGACCCTCCATGTTGAGTAAAGGGCACCAAAGATCGAGATGTCGTTAACTGGCAGGAGTTGGATCGCTGGTAGGGCGGGTGTCGTTTTGAATAGGGCACCGGCTTCAAGCCAAGCAACTGTCATACCACCGACGGTAGCAAGGCCGACTAGAGGCCAATTTGTACGTTGGCGGAGTTGAGCCGACGGGATCATCATAACGATGAAGATGAACAGGACGGCGATCGCTCCAACATAGATGATAATGAATAGAAGGGGGATAAATTCGAAATGGGCGATGGCCGATACGCAAAGCGCTGCCCAGACAAAGGTTGCAATCAGCCCTAGGATGGCGTAAACAGAGTGATTGGCAAACAGGGCAAGTCCGATAGCGGATAGGGGGATAATGGATACAATTAGGATGTCGACTAGGTCGATCGTATAATCGAAGAACATTAGCATATTTCTTATTTGTGATTGGACGGAGTCGAACCGACGGCCTATTAGTTAGGAACTAATTGCTCCACCAATTGAGCTACAACCACCAGATTACTTATTAAAGGCCAGTTGTCGTACGGCCAAGACGGATCGGAAGACCGCTTAGACGCAGCCTACTCTCATGCTTCTCCTTCGATGCCGTACGATCGAGCGATAGGGTCGCATTGATGGTAAACGGATCAAAGTCAAAGTCCGGAAGCCTTTCATTCAGCTGGCGCATAGCCTGTGTTAGGTTGCAGCGTACGAAACGTAGACGGTAGTCAACATTCGTTGCGGCCGGTTGCCTCAGCTGAACAACGTCGTTATCAGCCAGGTTACGGGCAATCGATTGCAGCTGATCCGACACAGCCGGGGTTTGTGCCTTCGAGTACCTCTTCGTTGGGTAAACTACTTCACGCTCGCTCAGACTGGCGTAAGACAGTTGCGGTGGTAGATTGATTAGAACGGCCAGTTGAAGCCTACGGACGATAAGGGTATGGCCAGCAGCCCCAATAGAGATCTGCACCGACTTTACCGCCGGGATCTTATTCTGGTTACGGTAAAGGTGTTTTGAAAGCTGTAGATGGCGCATAAGCCGCGAAGGGTTTGATGCCTTTGGAAGCTAACCCCGCCTTTACGAGTATAGGCCAGAACCAGTAGACCAAGACCAACCGCCGCTTCACAAGCCGCTAGGGCTAGAACTAGAGGAACTAGTAGTAGAAGGGTTGGATCCCCCAGATAAACAGCAATCGTGATAAAGAGCAGATTGACGGCTAGGATAAGGAGTTCGAGAGAGACTAGGAAACGGATGATGTTTTTACGGTGATAAACAAGACCAAAGAAACCCGCCAGAAGCAGGAAAAGTGGGATGGCCGCGGCTGGGCGGCTTGAGTAAAGTTTAATCATGGCCGTTGACATCGGCCAGAATTGGTTTAGAAATGTTGACATTATGACTTATTGCTACAGACCAGAGTCGAACTGATGTATCAGGATTTTCAGACCTGCATTCTACCATTGAATTACAGTAGCACAGCGACTATTAGACAGTATTTTGTACCATTATAGATCTCCGTTTACTATCTTACGCAATTGCTTGACGTTTACCATCGGCGGGGCTCGAACCCGCATAACCTCGAGCCTAAATCGAGTACATGAACCAATTCTGTTACGACGGCTGCCCGAAGCAGGAATCGAACCTGCATCAACGGATTCACAAACCGGCATTCGACCATTGAACTATTTGGGCTAAACAGCAAGGCGTGCGTCCCAACGGTATGTACGCCAATAAACTAATTAAACAAATCGAAGGCTGTAGGGTTCGGGTCTAAGTTATAGATTTTTGCTGTTTACTTATTAGGAAGTTTAGGCGAGGAAGGGAATTGAACCCTTAACCTCCGGGTTTGCAATCCAGCGCACTACCACTGTGCTGCCCCGCCCGGGACAGGAAGGAATCGAACCCACGTCAGTTGTTTTGGAAACAGCTATTCTACCATTGAACTACTATCCCATTTATATTGCTTATTAACTCTTTGATTGCGGCAAGCAGATTAAGGGTTTGCCAGATAGCGAAGTCGAATAGGTCTTCGTTATAGTCTGGAGTGTGGAAGTCGATGTTTTCCCACTCGTCTACACTGTCGATGCTGATCGGCAGCATAATAATAAGTAGACGTTTGAAGTAACGGATATCGGCTAGAGATAGTTTATCTAGATATCCTTTTACGCAGGCGTAGATCAGTACGATGTTCGTAAGGGCATCTAGCGGTGCGTGTGGTGGTTGGTTCAGCATTTCGATCAGACGAACACCACGGTTAAGCGTGTGTTGCGTCGATTCGTCAAGTTCAGAACCGAATGAAGCGAAGGCTTCTACTTCACGGTATTGGGCAAGTTCAAGTTTTAGTGAACCGGCAACCGCTTTCATAGATTTCGGTTGTGCGGCTGAACCTACACGGCTAACGGAAAGACCAACGTTGATGGCTGGACGAACCCCTTTGAAGAATAGTTCGCTTTCTAGGAAGATTTGTCCATCGGTAATAGAGATTACGTTTGTTGGGATGTAGGCAGATACGTCACCGGCTTGCGTTTCGATGACCGGAAGGGCTGTTAGTGACCCTGATCCGCAATCTTCGTTAAGTTTAGCGGCACGCTCTAGTAGACGAGAGTGCAGGTAGAATACGTCACCTGGGTAGGCCTCACGGCTAGGTGGACGACGAAGAAGTAGTGACATTTGACGGTAGGCTACGGCGTGTTTCGATAGGTCATCGTACACGATAAGGGCATGACCTTGGTTGTCACGGAAGTACTCACCCATCGCACATCCGGCGTAAGGGGCAAGGAATTGTAGGCTGGCTGCATCCGAGGCTGTCGCGGCTACAACGATAGTATATCCAAAGGCATCGTGCGCTTTTAGAGTTTCTACTAGGTTGGCAATAGTTGAGCATTTTTGCCCAACGGCAACGTAAACGCAGTATAGTTTACGATCATCCTCTGCATCGATACCGACGTGGTTAAGGATGGTATCTACGGCGATAGTTGTTTTACCAGTTTGACGGTCACCGATGATCAGCTCACGTTGTCCACGCCCGACTGGGATCATGGCATCGATGGCTGTGATACCACTTTGTAGTGGTTCGTGTACCGATTTACGAGTAATGATACCCGGGGCCTTGATATCGACCTCTTCGAATTCATCGGCTTCGATATCGATACCATCATCGATTGGGTTACCTAGGGCGTCAACGACGCGGCCAAGGAGGTTCATCCCAGTTGGTACTGAAACGATTGATTCTGTACGTAGGACTGTATCCCCTTGTTGTACGGCGGCTTCACCGGCAAAGACTACGATTTTAACGCAGCGTTGCTCGATGTTAAGGGCTAGTCCTTGGATTGTGTCATTAATTAGAACAAGCTCACCGGCAAGGACATTAGGAAGTCCTTCAACAGTGGCTACACCATCGGCCATTTTCAGGACGATACCTTGTTCTGACATCTCTACAGCTTCTTCATTGATGAAGTTCATATAAATTCTTATTTAGGCCAGACCGGAATTGAACCAGTGTTTTACCCGTATGAAGGGTCTATTCTGCCGTTGAATTACAGGCCTGCGAGATTTCTGATGCGTTTAGGGGGAATCGAACCCACAACACCGCTTTGGAAGAGCGGAATTATGCCACTTAACTATAAACGCTTGGAAGCAGCCTACCGAAGTAAGGGGGCGCCATACAAAAATATTATCTGCCGAACGCCGTAATGTGGGCCCTAATATGCCACTTTATAAATTTGTACAGATTAGGGAAAATCAAAAATTACTAATTATTTGTCATTTATACATAAATTCTAGGAGATCAGAACTGCTCAGCCGAGTGGTTTGCACCGCTCCTACCCGCAGCCTGAAGGTCGTGGTAGTCTACCACGCCCCTATTAAAGACAATCGAAGTGGGTTTCGTGCTATAGAATTGGGGTTCAGCACTTATCCGATCTCGGCGTAGCAACTCAGCAATGCCCCGGGTCCGGGACAGCTGATCCACTAGAGGCCGATCTTTCTAGTTCCTCTCGTACAGATTAGGAGCTCTCATGTCTTTAGTTGTTGTCGCAGATAGGGACCGAACTGTTTCACAACGTTCTAAACCCAGCTCATGTACCACTTTAATCGGCGAACAGCCGAACCCTTGGAATCTCCTTCAACTCCGGGATGTGATAAGCCGACATCGAGGTGCCAAACAATTTCATCGATAGGGTCTCTAAAAAAGTATCAGCCTGTTATCCCTAATGTACCTTTTATCCGATGATCGATAGCCCGTCCATTTGGAACTACCGGGTCACTATGACCTACTTGCGTATCTGTTTGACCTGTCAGTCTCACAGTCAGGCCGACTTTATCATTGTACTCACAAGGGCGATTGCTCCTCCCCTGAGCCGACCATTGCACGCCCTCGTTACTATTTAGAAGGCCGCCGCCCCAGCAAAACTACCCGCCTTGCGCATCTAGACCACCGCGGGGTGGATGGAGCTCTGAAAAGTTGTAAGGGCGGTAATTTCACTTCTGTCTCCGCTGCGACCAGGGCCACAGTTTCATAGACTCCCGCCTATCCTACGCATGCAGTTTCCGAAAGCCGCGCAAAGTTATAGTAAAGGTATATAGGGTCTTTCCGTCTAACGACAACGTATCCGTATCTTCACGGAAATGCCAATTTCACTGAAACGACACCAGAGACAGTCGAGGAGATCGTTACGTCATTCATGCACGCCAAAACTTACTTGGCAAGGTATTTCGCTACCTTAGGACTGTCAAGGTTACAGCCGCCATTCGCTACCCTTTAGTATTTGGCGCGTTAACGCCTCCTTTTATATGTCAGTAGCATTGGGCAGACGTCGGACCCTATACATAAGCTTTTCGGCTTTAGCAGAGTCCTGTGTTTTTAGTAAACAGTCGCTTCTCGCAATTACGTGTCTCCGAACCGGTATGAACCGGCCCGGATCCCCTTATTCCGAAGTTACAGGGTTAATTTGCCGAGTTCCTTTGATATCGTTAGTTCTACGCCTTAGCGGTTTTGCCGCTTATCCATCCGAGTCGAATTTGGTACGGGCCGAATGCCTACACTTTTCCAGAACCGCCGGCACGAGCAGCCCATGACCGTCCAGCTTTCGCCGGAAAGGGGCTGCCCAGAGGCCGGACGACTGACTGTAGGCTGCTTCCCGTCACCGTTGATCTTCACCAACAGGCTTAGGGGCCGCGTATACCATCTGAGGGCCTGAAGCTCGCCTCAGGAAACCTAGGATTTAAGGCGACAGGGAGGTGTGTACTGCCCTGTTCTACGTTACTCATCTTAGCATATTCACTCATGAGTGTTCACTCCAGACTATCGTCCAGAGGGTTTGTGTGGCATGTCCACTACAGAACGTTCCGCTACTGCAGCCGACGTGGCTGCTCAGGGTTTGGGCCTGTCTCTTACTTCCGTTGAATTGATCGGCTGGCATCTGTCAAAGGGGTGTTAGTTGTTAATCTTAGGTGAACTTTGTCTTGGTGGCCGCTGCTAAGCCCTCCGATGAATCCATCTATCCTCCCTCAAACAAGCCAACCTTATACTTCGAGACGGTTGGGAGCCTTAACCACTGATCTGAGCTGTTTCTCTCTCGACAATTGACCTTCTCGCCTACTGTCTGTACACATACCATCTTTATTCTCCCCATTATGAGTTACCAGACCACCGAACGGCCTTTCAGCCATCCTACTAGTCTAGGGTACTTTACCTAGGAGTCAAGTATGCTCTCTACCTGAATAGATTTCGCGGAAAACCAGCTATAACCCGGCTTGATTAGACTTTCACCCCTACACTTGAATCCTCCGGATCTTTTGCAACAGATCTCGGTTCGGCCGTTCGGATTTTGTGATCCTTCTGCCTGTCCATGTGTAGATCGCGGGGTTTCGGGTGTCATGTAAGGGACTATTAGGCGGTATTAATGCCTGATTTCACTTCGCCTAAAGCCAACGCCTTAAACTCGTCGCCTACATGAAGTTGCTAAGCCATTATACAAGAGGTATGACACAAGCCGACTGTCTGGTAGACGAGGGTAGCGCTTGGAGCGTTAGTACCCACTGTTCATGAGACGGCCGCGTGTCTGTCCATTATCTGTATATTTGTAAACTATTTCTATCGTGATCATAACCATTAGGCTAACCCTTAAGCGGGCGCACCCTTTGTTTAAGCTTTCTTTCGCAATACTTTTGCACTATCGGTCAGCCTATCGGTTGGTGTCGTCGAAGATGGTCCTCCGATATTCGGCCGGCGTTTCTTGAACCAGCTTACTCTTTGACACTATGGGCCGCCACTTAAGCGCCGGTTGGTTTAGGATAACCACCAACACCGAGCCGCCCCTATCCGATTTCGCTCACCACTACTTTCGGAATCTCGTTTGATTTCTCCCGGATTGGCTACTAAGATGTTTCAATTCGCCAACTTCACGCAAGCGGGATTTCTCCTGGGTCTCGGATAGGTTTAAGTCGGATCCTCTCCAAACCCCTATACACCCTACCCTTTTCTGTCTGTTTCAAACCCAGAATAGGCTGCCAAGCCTCCTTCTACAGGGTAAGACTTTATACATCTGTTTATATCTTATTGCGGCACCTAAGGGAATTGAACCCTTGCCTCCACTGTGACAGAGTGATATCCTGCCGTTAGACTAAGGCGCCTTTACGGCTTAAAGGAATCGAACCTTTGTTGTTGCCTTGAAAGGGCAATGTCCTGCCACTAGACGAAAACCGCCCAAGATTACTTATTTCCCTTTGCGACCAATTGCAGTCGATTTCGAACGGTGGGGTTTACGGACTGGTTTTGCCGTTTGTTTAACACCGGCTGTAAGTAGTTGCCCTTTAAACGGATCATTAGCGGTATCCATCTCAGCTGGATGCGCCCAAAGTTTTAGACCAAAGGCACCGAATTTGGTATTGATCGTACGTTGGACATAGTCTAGCTCCTCGGTTAGATCTTGGTAAGAGACATACCCAAAGGTTAGAAGATGGCGTTTGGCACGGAGCTGGCCATCGAGTTTACCGTAAAGTTCGATACGCCACCCATCGGGGCGGTACTGTGTATAGGCCCCAGTACGGGCATGGTTAATGACGGCCTGAATCAGACGGATAAAGCGACGTTGCCCTTTGCGACGGTTACGGATCAGCCCTTTTGAGATGACATCACCAAGGAGCGGAACCGCCCCAAGGCGGGCTGTAATCTGTACCACCTGGATTAGATCAAGAAGGTACATCAGATTTTTATAGCGATTAAAGACATAGTAACGCTGTAGGGCCAGTAGATCGAGACGTGATGGCCCACCTAGAACGGCGTAAACGTTTTTAATGTCAAGGTCTACCGCTGACCCTTTGAAGGTCTGGGTTAGCTGACGGCGTAGAACAAGAAGGCGCGAATAGCTGGGTTTATACTCCTGTGCTGCTTTAATCTTAGCCGGTAGGGGTAGGGCAACACGACCGTTGGTACGGATACGGTGAAGGACGTGGCGACGGTAACGGCCACGTTGGATATACTTATAGAAGATGGCGATAACGGAAACGCCATCCCACGGCCCCGCGGAAAGGAGGTTGAATGAAACTGGGTACCTTGATACGGCTTTAAGGAACTGTTCGATACGAAGGTTGGCCGCGCGGACCTGGGATTCAGAGATCCCGACCGCTGTCAGCCTTGATGCATTCCAGTCCTGGTTGATCCTTGTGCGGATGATCTGTGACTTTACTTGTCGCATTTGATTACTAATTTCGCCTTAGTAGGATTTGAACCTACACTACAGGGTCATGAGCCCTATGTGCTAACCGTTACACTACCAGACGATGACTTACTCTTCTGCCTATAGGCCAGAATGGATTCGAACCATTTACCTCACGCTTATCAAGCGTGCGCTCTACCAAGTGAGCTACAAGCCCGAATTGGGTAGAGCAATAGGTAGGAATTGAACCTACGGCCAACAATTTAACAGACTGCTGCTCTACCACTGAGCTACTATCGCCATTCCTTATACAACTGTTGTATTTTTCATTATTTCCAACCCCAAGTTCCCTTAGGATTACCTTGTTATGACTTCGTTCCAGTCGCTGAAAAGCTCCCACGCTCCGCCCCCATCCGGCCTCGGCCAAACAGGTTTGAAGACGTCTTAAACATTTCAACTCCCAGAACGTGACAGGCTGTGTGTACAGAATTATTTAACACTTTCACCGCGCCATGCTGATTCGCGATTACTGGCAATTCCGCCTTCATGACCGCCTTTCAGCAGTCAATCGGAACCGAAGGGCTAGTTGAGCTATCATTCCAACGTCCAGGAATTAGCCCGCTGATCAACCCTAATGTAGCACGTGAGCCGCCCAGCATACAGAGGACATGATGATTTAGCTTAATCTCATCGTACCAGAAAACGGGGTAAATCGGCCGGGCCGGCTATCCACGCCTCCAATAGAAAACCACCCTTTATGGGATGGATAGATTATGTCCGTCGACGATATTGCCTTTCGACATTCGTAACATCTCACGACACGGACTTGCGATAACCATGCATCACTCTCATCTAAAATTAACTGTCCTTGCGGAAGCGTTTAGATTTATACTGGTAAGGTTTGCTGCGCTTCATCAAATTAAGCCACATGCTCCACTGCTTGTAAAAATTCCCGCCAACTTCATTTAAGTTTCGGCCTTGCGGCTGTACTACCCAGGTGAAATGCTTTACGCGTAAGCTTTAATCGCCCGGTTGAGCGGACGATTTAGCACTTATCGTTTACGGCTTGGACTACCAGGCTGCGCATCCTGTTTGCTCCCCAAGCTTTCTAGCCTGAACGTCAGATTAGTCGCCGACAGGCGCCTTCGCCTTAAAGATTCCTACCAATCTCAATGGATTCCACCCCTAGACCGGCAATTCTCCCATCGTTCGTCCTATCTCAGAGCCGTCCAATAGTAAAGTGTGAAATTGTGATGATTCCAACCTTTAACATAGTTTTGAACCGGCCGTCTACGCTACCTTAACACCCAGTTATGGTGAAGAACACCTGCACCATCTGTCTACCCGCGGCTGCTGGCACAGAGATTGCCCGGTGCTTTCAACGAATAACATCAAGATTTTATTCGTCTAACAGAGTTTACAGCAAGTCTGCCGTCATCCTCTACGAGATATCGCCCGGTCAGGCCTAAGCCCATTGCCGAGTATTCTGCACTGCTGCCTCCAAAGGAGATCGGACCTTGTCTCAGTTCCGATGTGGCTGTCGATTCGCTCGAGCCAACCATGGATCAGTGGCTTGGTTAGGCCTTTACCCTACCAACTACCGTGAATCCAGGGATAGGCCATTCTAAGGCGGCATGCCTTTGGTTATCCGGGGTTGATATCGCTATACCATCCCAGACCTTAGAGTAGGGCCTAGCCAACTACGCACCCGTGTACCGTGCCGTTAAATGTTTAGCGGCACCAATTCGCATGTGTCAAACGTATCTCAAGCATTCCTTCAGAGCCAGAATCATGACTCATATTTCATTTTAAACGGAATCGTTCCGTGTTTATACTTTTAATTATTTTCTCTTATATTCCTTATTCCTATATTCGGTCTGGAACCCGCCCTCCAGCGAGTTCTAGACCGAAAGGCTCTATCTATTTAGGGGTTCCCCGGAAGCTATCGCTTCCAGGTTACCCCTTTTGTAAGGAGGGGTAGCCCCTCCTTACCAACCTTCCCCAAAAATGTTATTTTTGTGGGGTCCTTCATGGCAGGGGCATCCATGTTATGGGTGGCCGTGCCATACCCTGTCCGCCACCCCCCTCCCCCTTTCCTAGGGGAGGGGAGACTCTTATATACGGAGCGAATGTGGCGAAAATCGGGAGATACGGCGTCCAGAGGAGAAGTCGGGAGAGGGCTGGGCTAAAAATTTTTAGAAACGTGAAAAACGTGATTTTTTGACAAATTTCATTATCAGACCCTAACCACATTGCCTAAAATAAGGGCGGGTTTATTACTTATTTTATTGGCTTTTATATGAAATCGGGTTGGAAGGAATCGAACCTTCACAAATCGCTCCCAAAGCGAACAGACAGCCATAATCTTTCAACCCGGACCGTATTTAATGATTACTTATTAGCTACGGAGTGAGTTAAGTTGGGCGATATAGGCATCCATACTTAGAACTTTGACGTTAATTGGCATGAAGCTGTGGTTCACACCGCAAAGTTCGCTACACTGTCCGTAGAATGACCCTTCACGGTTGATAGTCATCATAACTTGGTTAAGACGACCTGGGCAGGCATCGAGTTTAACCCCAAAGCTTGGAACGGCCCAGCTGTGAAGGACGTCAGCTGATGTGATTAGCATGCGGACTGGCGTATTTACGGGAAGGTATAGCCTGTTATCGACCTCCAGAAGACGAAGGCCACCCTCCGGTAGATCATCCTCCAGAAGCATGTATGAGTCAAAGGCAACCGGTGGTAGAGTTACACCGTCGATACGGTTGTGGTAATCGTAGCTCCAGTACCATTGATGACCGATGGCTTTGATCGTTACCTGAGGGAATCCCGTTTCATCCATTGCATAAAGAAGGGCAAATGATGGGATCGCAATCGTTACTAGGATTAGGGCTGGAGTTACCGTCCAGATAACCTCTAGTAGGGTATGGTGAGTGATCGGCTCAACCTCACGGACTGCATCTACCGCATCGTTCTCACGAACGGCAAATAGCATAACGATACGGATCATCATCCATAGTACAAAGGTACTGATAAGGACAAGGTAAAACATGATATCGTTGTGAAGGTCGATGATACCTTCCATGATCGCAGTTGCTGGGTCTTGGAACATCATCTGCCAAGCCGACGGTGCATCAAATAGCATAAACCCGAACGGGCTAGCTGCAAGGGCGCGGGCTGGAGTTGCAATCCAGCGCGGAGCAACTGACGCTCCATCGGTGTGAAAGGCTCCAGCCGGTACACGATATGGGTTGAATGCCCCTTTCAGCTCAACTGTGCTTGTACGACTAGACGTTAGGATATCGTACACGATATAGAAGAACAGGATAAGGCTTGCAACCGATACCATACTTCCGACTGAGGCTACGGCGTTCCATCCGGCAAATGCATCCGGATAGTCGCTGATACGACGCGGCATCCCAGCAAACCCCAGGAAGTGCATTGGGAAGAACGTTAGGTTAACCCCAATAAAGAACGACCAGAAGTGAACTTTACCAAGGTCAAGGCTACCTGAACGCGGCTGGTAGCTTACACCAGCGATTTTTTCGATCCAGTAGTAGAACCCTGCAAAGATAGCGAAGACTGCACCCATCGAAAGGACGTAGTGGAAGTGGGCAACTACGTAGTAAGTATCGTGGAAGGCAACGTCTAGACCAGCGTTAGAAAGGACTACACCCGTTAGCCCACCGATTGTAAACAGGAAGATAAACCCTAGCGTGAATAGCATTGGAGTACGTAGTTGGATACGTCCACCCCATAGAGTCGCCAGCCAGCTAAAGATTTTTACTCCTGTTGGGACGGCAATGATCATAGTTGCCGCTGTGAAGTAGGCGCGAGTATCGACGTCCATACCAACTGTGTACATATGGTGCCCCCAGACTAGGAATCCAAGGATACCGATACCTACCATGGCGTAGATCATACCAACGTAACCGAAGATACGTTTCCCTGAAAGTTCTTCAACGACGTGGCTTACAATACCGAACCTTGGAAGGATCAGGATGTAAACTTCGGGGTGACCGAAGAACCAGAACAGGTGTTGGAATAGGACTGGGTCCCCACCACCAGCCGGGTTGAAGAATGAAGTGTTAAGGTTACGATCAGTCAGTAGCATTGTGATCCCTCCGGCAAGGACCGGTAGTGATAGGACCAGTAGAACGGCTGTAATAAGGACTGACCATACGAAGAGCGGCATAGCGTGCATCGTCATACCACGGTTACGCATGTTAAGGATTGTAACGATGAAGTTAATTGCACCGGCGATTGAAGAGATACCAGCGATGTGAAGGCTAAAGATACCCAGGTCAACGGCCGCTGATGGGTGGAAGGCGATCGACCTAAGTGGCGGATAGACCGTCCATCCAGTACCAACACCCCCTCCGATAAAGCTTGACCCAACTAGTAGGTAAAGCGCCCACGGTAGAAGCCAGAAGCTGAGGTTGTTCAGGCGTGGAAAGGCCATATCCGGCGCCCCGATTAGGATTGGAACCATCCAATTACCAAACCCACCGATAAGGATCGGCATTACCATGAAGAAGATCATAATAAAAGCGTGAGCCGTTACAACTACGTTGTATAGTTGGTGGTTACCCAGAAGGAATTTGTTTCCTGGTTGGGCTAGTTCGAGACGGATGATAACGGAAAGGGCTGTACCTAGGACACCTGAGAAGGCACCGAAAATAAGATAAAGGATTGCAATACGTTTGTGGTTTGTCGAACAAAGCCATTTTGATGCCCAATCGCGGATTGTTCCGTATTGTGCTGTCTGAGCCATTATATGACTTATTTACGTGGAAGACGAATCTGTTCTAGCAGCAGTCGATCCCATAGCCAGAATGTTTTATGTCCTAGGTGAAGGACAGGCAGGCTGACTAGGGTATTTTGAAGGTAGTTAAAGTACCATTTGCTGCTTAGAAGGTGGAAGATGCTATAATTCGTCAGTGTAGTCTGGAAGTACCCCCACCCACCCACCATTACCCAGGCGACACCGGCCGAGCAAAGGCTTAGAACGGTTGGAAGGTTTTTAATCCAGTAGGGTAGGAATTCGGCGTCGCCGTAGTATCCATTAGCAGCCATGGCAACCGACCCTTTGAAGAAGTCAGTACCAAAGCCAATGAAGAGGTCTTTACAGAAGTATCCTGAGAAGAGTGCACCAAGTGTTAGAACAGCAAAGACGCAGTTTTCGATAGCCGTCGACCCGTGAAGGTGTTCGATGTGGCCTTTTGGACCATTGAAACGGGCGACAAAGGCCATGTAAAGAAGACGTGTTGAGTAGAAGGCTGTAAAGATTGCCGAAAGAGTACCGAGCCAGTACAGGTAAATACCAGAAATCGAATATGTTGAGGCCGAAATCTCTAGAATGAAGTCCTTAGAATAGAACCCCGCATAGAATGGGAAGCCAATCAGAGCAAGTGACCCTAGTAGAACCATCATGTAGAAGAGTGGCGCCGCAATTGCCAGACCACCCATACGACGAAGATCCTGTTGATTGACTAGGGCGTGAATGATCGATCCAGCCGTTAGAAAGAGAAGGGCCTTGAAGAAGGCGTGGTTGAATAGGTGAAATAGAGAGGCCGAATAGTTGCTTAGACCGCAGACAAAGGCCATATACCCAAGCTGACTACATGTTGAGTAGGCAATAACACGTTTGATGTCATTTTGTACTAGACCAACACTAGCAGCGAAGAAGGCTGTTCCAACACCAACAACACCAACTACAAATAGAACCCACTGCGTTAGCTCGAATAGGGCTGAGCAACGGATAACTAGGAAAATACCAGCCGTAACCATCGTCGCAGCGTGGATAAGTGCTGAAACCGGTGTTGGCCCCTCCATGGCATCGGGCAGCCATGTATGTAGCCCAAGTTGGGCTGATTTACCGACTGCACCTAGGAACAGGAATAGGCAGAACAGGTCGATATATGATAGTTCATTCGTTAGTTGTAGGATTGCTGGGAAAGCCGAAGCGAAACCAACGCTGTGGCAGATCTTGTAGATCAGAGCAATACCGATTACAAAGCAGAAGTCACCGATACGATTAACGACTACGGCCTTCATCGCAGCTTTATTAGCCTGTAGGCGCGTATACCAGAAGTTAATAAGAAGATAAGAGCAAAGACCAACCCCTTCCCAACCGGTAAACAGAATAACCAGGTTACCAGAAGTAATAAGAATCAGCATGAAAAAGGCAAAAAAGGATAGGTAAGTAAAGAAACGAGGAGCACTTGGATCATCTTTCATATAGAACATTGAGTATGTATGAACCAGAGCGGCAACGGTAGTAACAACTACTAGCATAATGGCAGTAATTGAATCAGCTTGAAATAGCCAATCGATTGAAAGGGACTCCGAACGAACCCATTGGCCAAGGGCGTGTTCAGCAACTTGATTTCCGCTGATCCTACGAACAGCGACACAGAATGAGATAAACCTAGCCAGCCACATATTGGTTGTCGTAACAACCATAGAACCAAAACGTCCAAATAGACGACCGAATGAACCGGCCGTTAGAGCACTAAAGATCGGCAGTGCAAGGATTGTTGTTGTCATATTCCTTATTCCTATATTCGGCCTGGAACCCGCCCTCCAGCGAGTTCCAGGCCGAAAGACTCTGTCTATTTAGGGGTAACCTGGAAGCTATCGCTTCCAGGTTACCCCTTTATAAGGAGGGGTAGCCCCTCCTTACCAACCTCCCCAAAAATGTTATTTTTGTGGGGTCCTTCATGGCACGGCCATCCATAACATGGATGCCCCTGCCATACCCTGTCCGAACACCCTTCCTAAAGGAAGGGTGTTCGGGCAGGCCTCCTACCCCTCCGCCCCGTCCCACGGGCCGTAGGGGTAGTTTAGGGTAGGTATCGGGTAGGACCCCAGTCCTAAAGGTCCGGGGTCCTACCCCACTCCACCCTACCCCCTACCCCTCCCCTTTCCTAGGGGAGGGGAGGTCCTTATATACGGAGCGAATGTGGCGAAAATCAGGAGATACGGCGTCCGGAGGAGAAGTCGGGAGAGGGCTGGGCTAAAAATTTTTAGAAACGTGAAAAACGTGAAATTTTCGACCCCCGAAAAACGTGATTTTTTGACAAATTTCATTATCAGACCCTAACTCGCTTTTTAATTGCAGACCCTAAACCTCAATTTTTGATTATTTTATAGTTAGATTTCAACCATTCCAACAACTATTAGCTAGATAACGGGCTAAAGTTTTTAAAGACTAAACCTACACCAGCAGGGTCTGCAAAATGTATTTGAAAGGCTCGTCGTTCATTATCAGACCCTAATTTTGTCAAAATTTCGAGAGTTGCAGACCCTAGGCTTTAGGCCGAATTATACTTCATTCATACTTATAAATCAACAAAATTGACCACTTTTAACTAAAATTCAGGCGATTTGTATTTAAATACAAATTAACAGCTTTAGAACTATTTTTTATTAGAATTAGCTATAATCAGCCCTACAATTTATAGCGGGGTTTTGAATTTATTTAACTCGAATTTTGCGGTTTTTCTAGTATTTTACTTATTTAAAAACTAGGCCGCGCTGCTTCTAAATTCAATTATCAGACCCTAACCACATTGCCTAAAATAAGGGCGGGTTTATTACTTATTTTATTGGCTCGCCCACCAGTAAAGGAATAGGTAAAGGAATAGCCACACAACGTCGACGAAGTGCCAGTACCAGGCCGCGAACTCGAACCCTAGGTGGTGGTCGCGCCCGTATTGGTTGTTAACTAGACGAGCGTAAGCAATAAGTAGCATGATCGTACCTACGATTACGTGAATACCGTGGAATCCTGTCGCCATGTAGAAGACAGAACCGTAGGCACCATCATTGATCGAGAAGTTAGCTAGACCGTACTCTAGGAATTGGAACCAGCTGAATAGTAGACCATAAAGGCAGGCAGCGGCAATCCCCCAAAGAGCATCCATTTTACGCCCAGCGATAATCGCACGGTGCGCCCAGACTGTACAAACACCCGACGAAAGTAGGATGATCGTGTTAGCCAGTGGTAGGTGCCACGGATTAAGAGTTTCGATCCCTTTTGGTGGCCAGATACCCCCAACTGCAACGGTTGCCATTGCACTCAGGTGGAATAGAGCCCAGAAGAATGAGAAGAAGAACATAACTTCAGAAAGGATGAATAGCATCATACCGTAACGAAGACCGCGTTGCACTTTGAATGTGTGGTGACCTTGCGCCGTAGATTCTTTCGTTACCTCAGACCCCCAGAATAGGATAAGTCCAAATAGAACGAAGACATAAACCCAAAGCAGAATCCAGCTTGGACGGCCAAACAGGTAGCTTAGTTGGGCAAGAGTTAGAACTGTATCACCCGGCGCTCCGTGGAAGAAGAAGGCAAGGCTACACAGGATGACCCCAAGGATCGCCGATACTGAGAACGGCAGAGCAGAAGGATCGACTAGGTGGAATGGGTGTTGCTCGTATTTTGCACCGATATTATTTTTAAGTTTTGCCATTTCTTATATACCCAGGCCTAGAATTGAACTAGGACCGTCGGATTCGTAGTCCGATATTCTACCACTAAACTACCCGGGCCAGATTACTTATTTAATAGAGCATAACCCCTAGAATAACGGCATAAGCTAGAGTAGAGTCCGATAGCCAGCTCAGCGGTAGGGCCCAGACCGTTAGTAGAACACCAAACATCAGACCATACAGCGGCACTGGGAAGGCCAGTTCCATATGAGAAACTGTTCCAGCCTGGTCGAAGACTGCAACTTTCAGTACGCGCAGGTAGTAGTACATACTGAATAGACTTGTAGCGACGCTAACCCCTAGAAGGGCCGAGAACGTTAGCCTTAGCACTGCCGTCGATGACCCCATCATCCTGTCGATAAGGGCCGCCCAAAGGGCGTATTTCCCAAAGAATCCGGCGAATGGTGGTAGACCGGCCATCGAAAGGACAGCAACGAAGGCCAGGATGACTGGCCCAACCGCCCCTTTCTGGTAGGCGATCATAAGGTCGGTAAAGCGGCGGGCCTTAAGACCATACCTCTCGATCGTCATGATCGAACCGAACAGGGCTACACCGGCCACCATATAGACTAGTAGGTAATGTAGTGACCTTGTTAGGCCGGCAAGCGTATTAACGGCAAGGCCAATCAGTAGGAAACCAATCTGGTTGATCGATGCGTAGGCGATGAAGCGTTTGAACGAGATCTGCCCAAGCGCCCCAAGGCAACCTAGCAGGATCGATAGGCCGGAAATAAGTGAAAGCAGGATTGCATCCAGCGTTGACATATCGCCGAAGGTTACCGATAGGCAAGCAAAGATCGGACGAACGGCAAAGACAAAGACCATCAGCTTGCTGATCGTTGCAAAGAAGGCTGTAACGATCGTCGGTACCCCTTCGTAGACGTCCGGCGTCCAGACATGGCCTGGAACGGCGGCAAGTTTCATCAGTAGGGCTAGGATGAATAGGCGAAGGCCGATGATGGTGGATAGATTTGTCGTATCATTCCAGATTACATTGGCGATATCTACAAACTGGAATGATCCAGCCCCATGGAAGGTAAGGGCAGCACCAAAGAGTAGGATCGCCGAGATGGCGGCCCCGGCACCGTAGTATTTAAGACCCGATTCTGAAGCCCCGTGTGTACGGGCCATACCGGCCATCGAGTATAGCATGATACTTAGCCCCTCGATATTAAGGTAGGCCGTCAGTAGGCTATTCGATGAGACAAGGGTCATCATGAAGAATACCCTCGACAGGGTTAGGAGTTGAGTCTGGATTGGTTTTTGATCGTAATCCTGCGTATAGAAGAGAATCCAGGGTAGAATACCCAGGATTGCGATTAGTTTGAAGGCCTGTGTATACAGGTTAACCACAAGAAGGCCTTCGAATGTTACAAGGCTTAGCGAACCACCGATATACAGCCAAAGGCATGTTAGCAGTAGTGCTGCACCGACCAGTGCAATCGTATCGAGAACATATTTTTTGAAGCGAACGGGCGGACAACCACCAGAGGCCAGAAGCCATAGCCCGCAAAGGCATAGGCCAAAGAAGACCTCAGGTGCTAGGACAACGAATTGTCCATAATAGTCATCAGTGGTTAGGGCTAGCATTTGCCCGACAATACTCATAGCAATATTGAATAGATCTTCCATTGTATATTTGTTTGTTTACTTATTGAGTGGCTAGAAAGGCGCTGAGTTTAAGAACGGCCTCGTGTGTCGTAACAAGGTTTTGCGAATTTAGCAGCAGCTGTTGTGACACCTCACGGATCTGTCCCGACATTGCCGTGTTTTGTTGTGAAAGGGCGGATAGTAGGTCGACCTGCGAACGCATAACCTCAAGTTTGATAGATACCAGAGCATCCTGCATCTCGTTAATTGCCTGACGGACCTGTTCACTCTCTGCCTGCAGGTTAGAATTGGTCTGGACTACGCGGGCCGTCGTCGACGGTTTTGCCAGGGCTGCATTTAGCGATCCAGTAATCGCCGGCCAACCAATATAGTAGAAAATTCCACCGGCCGCTACTGCAATCGCTGAATAGACGAGATAGGGGTGTGCATTAGCAAACCCTTTGATCCTTGAAACGGAGTTCCAAAACCAACCGCCAGTGATGGGTGAGGTATTATTAATCATAATTGTGATGGGCTGTGTTTGTGCTGAAAAGAGTAGGATTCCTTTAAACATTGCTGTAATGGGGTTAGACGGAATCGAACCGACGGTCTCTCGCGTGCAAAACGAGCGCTTTACCGCTAAGCTATAACCTCTGAGAAATGTAGACAGTGTAGGATTTGAACCCACGACCTTCACTTTGTAAGAGTGACACTCTACCACTGAGTTAACTGTCCTTTGGCGTGACAGGAATCGAACCTGTTCGTGGTAGGTTCAAAGCCTACTGCCTTACCATCTGGCTCCACCCCAGACGACTCTGATTACTTATTAACGGTCGACCTCTCCAAAGACGATATCAAGGGTACCGATCAGAGTTACTACATCGGCTAGAAGTTCACCGCGGAAGAGTTTAAGGCCTTGCAGATGGTAGAATCCTGGGGCTTTGATTTTGCAACGGTACGGTTTATTCGCCCCAGATGAAAGGAGGTAGATACCGAACTCCCCTTTCGGGGCTTCGATACCGACGTATGCATCATCAGCGGCAATTGCATACCCCTCTGTGTAGAGTTTAAAGTGGTGGATCAGCCTTTCCATTGAAGATTTCATCCTTCCACGGCTTGGGGCCGTTACTTTGTTATCATCCATACGAACGGGGCTTTCTTGACTTGTCGGCATAAGTTCAAGGCATTGTTGGATGATTGATAGACTTTGTCGCATCTCTTCGACACGGACAAGGTAACGGTCATAACAATCACCGTTGACGCCAACAGGAATCCCGAATTCAAGGTTACCGTACGTCTCATACGGCTGAGTTTGGCGAAGGTCCCAGGCAACGCCAGAAGCACGAAGCATCGGCCCCGTTAGGTTCCAGGCAAGGGCTTGGGCCTGTGTTACGCGGCCAACACCGATCAGACGTTGTTTCCAGATACGGTTGGCCGTTAGAAGCTCTTCCATTTCATCGATACGAGAGCGGAAGCCGTCGACAAAGGTATAGATATCATCCTCTAGCCCTTCGGGAAGGTCTTGGCTAACCCCACCCGGGCGGACATAGTTGGCGTGCATACGGGCCCCCGAAACGCGCTCATAGAATTCCATAAGCTTTTCACGCTCTTCGAACGCCCAAAGGAATGGTGTTAGGGCACCAACGTCCATGGCATGGGTTGTTAGGCTCATAAGGTGGTTAAGAATACGCGTAATCTCCGAAAAGATAACACGAATATACTGCGCACGTTCCGGTACTTCACGACCAAGAAGGCGTTCAATCGTTAGAGAGTAGCAGTGCTCTTGCGCCATCATCGATACATAATCAAGACGATCAAGGTATGGAAGGGCTTGAGCATACGTCTTATGCTCCATTAGTTTTTCTGTACCGCGATGAAGGAGACCAATATGCGGATCGACCTGTACAACGGTTTCACCGACGAGAGATACAATCAGACGCAGGACACCGTGCGCTGACGGGTGCTGCGGCCCAAAATTAATACGGAACGGTTTTGTTTCTTTTAGATTAGTAACCGATAGAATTGACATTAGTAATTACTTATTAGTGGTGACTAGGTTGCTTTTTACGCTAGTAAACGTCTGGTATTCAAGCATTAAATCTGGTTTTACTTATTATACAATTCTTAAAATTACGGCCAACAAAGTGTCACGGCGTTTGAGAGCAACAATCTCTTTGATTCCGCTTGCCGGGTGCGGGTTATACCCGGCCTTGAACCAATGTGACGTATCAAGAACTGCTTCTTGACTTTTAGTCCTGATCGCAGCTTGAATATGGGGGCTTATGAAGCCCAACGCGTTGCCTCAGTTTATAAAACTCATGTAGCTTTTCAAGGGTAAAGTCTTTCCTATCAATAAAAAATACCGATGAAACTCGATTTCCTTTACTGATGTAGATTGTCGTTTTACCGCGTGTATAGGACGTGATTTCTTGAATTTGAACAGCAAGTTGGGTTGGGTCACCAGTCGGCCTCTGGAGAATAGTAACATCCAGCCTTATAGTGTAAGGCCCGAGACCGGGTTTCGTAAGTTTAACGATATGTCGATTAAGAACATTACCGAATTTTGAAAATTCGGACCATTCTTGACATACCTTTCCACTTAGCTTGCTCTGGTGAACTCGAAAACTTTCGTACCACGGACGCTTAAGCGCACCTAGTAGTTCGGTTTCGTTTTCGAACGCATCGATGCTAGCGATATAGTCGCCACCGCCAGATACACCACGATTAATGGCCATAGGCCAAACCGCATGTACTTGACCGGGGGCTTTTCATACTATGGGCCAGTATCCTATAAAGCTCACTCTGATATGAAGGAAGGTGTCGTTGAACGCCAAACATCCCAAAAGGAGATTTATGTTTAAAACCTGTTGCTTTTGAAAGACATCGTCTTTATAAAGACCGCGGTTTTGAACAAAGAGTCCCCCTTTGTGTTTCGTCATCTGGAACAGGCCCGAGAAGACGCATACGTGTTTCCGGATCGTTGAGCAGATCAGCAGCACAAGCGAGTTGCTCGGACCTTGTCATACAAACCGTCGCATCCTTTGCACGCTGTGTACTCCTTAGAAGTGTTTGACCAAACCTCTTACTAGAGGCTTTGGCAGTTGTTGACGATGATGTAAAGACGTTTAGTTTCGGGGTTGTAGAACGAAACATACAATCCGCCTCGACCATACTTTCACAACCTAGGAGGCACGATAGCATGAAAACTACCAGTACGCCGAAAGTCATTAGTGTAGTCGATGACAGTTGTTCGTTCGATGCGCGCTTCGAGGTAAGGTTCGTTGGAGAATTCTTACCAAAGGGTGCGCCGTTGTAGTTAGGGTAGAAGTGCGCGACCGCCCTAATCATCCCAACGATGAAGAGTGTGAGATAATAGGCGATCTGAACGGTATGGTAGTAATAATACCAACCAACAGACCTAACGGCACGCACCACTGCCCAATAGGAAAGAAGCAGTTCTTCTCCAGTAAGTGGTTTGATAAAGGGGATTCCATTAATCCAGTTGATATCGTCACTTGTATAACAGAACGACGGTGGTACAAGAACAGTGTTCGGGTATGTTGCAACTGTCAGAATTAGACACAGAACGAGTAGAACAGACCACCAAATATAGAATAGAACTGCCCTTTCTTTATACTTTGTACGTTCTGCATGTAGACGCTGTACCACCGTACACTTCAGTTTACTAAGGGCGTTAAATACTGGTCCAAGATTAGCCGAGCGATGATTGCGATTTCGTTGAGTAGTAATATCGTGTGAATGTAAAGATCATTATTTCTTACATAGTTTAAGCCAGATTTTCGAACAGTTTTTGGTTATTGATGCACCATTCTAGAAAGCGCGATGCAACAACTAGCCTTGGCTGCGGAGAAATTGACATTGGATAGTGTAGAACATCGGCAGCCCACTTTACAAGGTCGGCCTGCGTCACTTCAAGAATCCAATGTTTTGGCATTGGGGTTGCAAAGAAAAGGCCATTCAGCTCTTCGGACAGAGATTTAAATGTTGCAAGCCCGTTATCTGCACCACAATTTGTTAGATACGCTAGAAGGCGAAGCCTTTTAAACATATTAATAATTTGAGCAGTAGTAAGGCCGTGTTTCCATTCCATATTGAAAACAAGCACTCCGGCCCTATCATAGACTGGAAGAATACTATTTGAGGCAACTACGCTCTGTAGTACTACAGTTGAAGTGGTATACTTTGCGGTCGCGATTTTAAGATTATATCGACGTTTAACCCTATTATTTGTGGTTTTGTACATTAGCATTATTATATAATTACTTATTAGTGGTGGAGGGCCAGTACCTCTTTCAGTGAATCGATAACTAGACTATCGATCATTGTAGGGGCAATACCATAAAGAATCGTTACCAGGATTAGAACCCCTAGCATCAGGAACTCACGGCCATCAACGTCATAAAAACGAGTCAGGAAGGTGATATTTAGATCCCCGAAAATTACACGGTTAAGCAGCCAGATTGAGTATAGACCGCTTAGGAGCATACCCGTCGCAGCGAAAAATCCAATCCAGAAGCTTAGTTTAAAGGCCCCTGTGATGATAAGGAGTTCACCAACAAAGTTGTAGCTCCCAGGGAAGCCCATATTGGCAAAGCTTAGCATCAGGAATAGGATTGCAAACAGCGGCATAAGTTGGACCAGACCGCCATAGTTTTTAATTAGACGGCTGTGGTAACGATCATAGATGATACCAATCGAAAGGAACATACCCGATGAAACGAAGCCATGGCCGATCATCATCATGTAAGACCCGTGTAGACCTTCGAAGTTAAGAGCAAAGATACCGATGAGGACAAGATTCATATGGGCGACGGATGAGTAGGCGACGATACGCTTTACATCGAGTTGGCGTAGGGCCGTTAGCGAGGCAAAGATGATACCAGACATACCGAGTGAAACGATGACTGGCCAGTAGAAGGCATTTACCGAAGGGTCGGTAAATAGGGTCAGCATATAACGGATAAACCCGTATGCCCCTAGTTTTAGAAGAAGGCCGGCTAGGATAACCGAACCAACCGTCGGAGCTTCTACGTGAGCCTCCGGAAGCCAGATGTGCATCGGGAAGATTGGCATCTTTACGGCAAATGAGATGAAAACCGGTAGCCATAGGAGCATCTGTAGGTCGTGAGAAAGGGCGATGTCAAAGACATTGGTCGTTCCCGTCCTCGTATAGATCATGATAATCGCTACAAGGAGAAGGATCGATCCGACCAGGGTAAAGAAGAAGAAATAGTATGCCGCTTTGATACGCTCTACACGCGACCCCCAGACACCGATTAGAAGGAACATAGGGATAAGGACAGTTTCAAAGGCGATGTAAAAGAGGAATAGGTCGGTTACAACAAAGGCCGCTGTAAGGCATAGGTGGATAGCAACCAGGCAATTAACGACCGAATCAAAGGCAAATTCTGTATTTTCCCAGACCGATAGCATACAGATCGGCATGATAAAGGCCGTTAGTAGAAGCATCCCCATACCAATACCATCAAGACCAAAGGTCCAGTACCAGTCAAGGGTTGACGACCACAGGACTGAAACCTCATCAAACCAAACACCGCTGATTTGTAGACATTCCGACCATAGAAGACAAAAGCCGAAGAAGGTTAGCGTGAAATTAAGTAGACCGCTCCAACGGATCAGGTAGAAACGGGCTCCGCCCTCTAGAGAAAGGCGATAAAGGACAGTAGCAAAGACTGCGCCAACAAGTTGAAGAGTGGACATCGCAAGGATCTCCTGTAGCATTATATTACTTATCTATTAAAGGCCAACCCCGATGAAGAAGATCAGAAGGGCAAAGGTGAATGGAAGGAAGGCCTCCCAACCGATACTCATCAGTTGATCGTAACGATAACGCGGGAAGTTACCGCGGACGAAGATGATCATAAAGGCGACAAGGCAGGCTTTAAAGGCGATTACAAACGACCCCGGAATAAACGGAATCGAAGTTGTCGACCCGCCCATGAAGAGTAGTGCCATCATATATGACAGCGTTAGCATGTTACCATACTCCCCCAGGAAGAACAGGGCAAAGGTCATCGACGAGTATTCGATATTATACCCGGCGACGATCTCAGCCTCAGCCTCCGGAAGGTCAAATGGGGCACGGTTGGTTTCGGCTAGGATTGAGATAAAGAAGATACCGGCTAGTGGTAGGAGCGGCGCCATCAGCCATGACGTCGTCTGAGCGCGGACAATCTCTACCAGGTTAAGGGAATTAACCAGAAGAAGGACGGCTAGGAAGATTAGGGCTAGGAAGATTTCATACGAAATCATCTGTGCCGAGCTACGTAGGCTACCGATAAAGGCGTATTTAGAGTTACTTGACCAACCGCTGAGGATGATACCGTAAACCCCTAGTGAGGAGATCGCTAGAAGGTAAAGTAGACTTACATCCGATACCATAAAGTTAACGTGAGAGTAGATGTCAACTGGTACAACGGCCCAACCAGTTACCCTTAGGCCAAAGGTTAGAATAGGGGCGAGAACGAACAGATCTTTATTTGCACGATTTGGAAGGACAACTTCTTTAACGGCTAGTTTTAGACCGTCGGCAATCGCCTGTAGTGCCCCCCAGATACCGACGACGTTCGGTCCGCGGCGG
>JGI26534J51046_1000290_pt1 | contig 68749 bp, 68 predicted proteins | sample ThiBiot_750_plan_2_FD_51046 | JGI IMG/M metagenome (IMG submission 51046) | reverse complement strand
CCGCCAAAATCGCAATAACCACTACTACAATAAGGAGCTCAACAATCGTAAAACCAGTGCGTGATGCCCGTCGCGCCATAAGTACTTTAAGTATAAGGTATTGGTCGTAAAATCAAAAGGCCACTCCGGGGTGGGCATGGAGCGGCCTTTGGAGCCTACGACAGTGTGGTGGAGGCTCCAGGGTGAGAGGTTTGGCTCTGTCATAAACAAACAGGTGACAGAACCGGGAGGTCTGCAAAGGCGTCCTCGCAGGCGATAAACCACCTTTACATACACACTATACGAAGTCTAGCTGAATTATTACTTAAAGACCTTCGTCGCGACGATTTGCATCGAGCTCATCGGCTCTTTCTTTCGCCTGATCACCCCAATCGTCCACTTTGTCTCGTGCCGTATCCGCACCATCCTTCAACTTGTCACCCGCTTCGTGTGCCCAATCTTTTACGTCTTCCACGCCATCATGAAACTTGTCTTTTGCCTCTTCGGCTACATGTCCGACATTATCTTTTGCATCGTCTACGAATCCCATAAGATTCCTCCTTTGCTTAGATTTTCCATACTTATAGTACGTAGAATTACTGAAGGGAAACTGAAATACTTATAAGAGGATGCCGCCGCCAATACATACGGCCTCATCGTAGATAACCACTGACTGCCCAGGGGCCACCGCACGCTCTGGATTATCAAGCAGTAGCTTCACTTCACCTTCATCTGTAAAAGAAAGTGCAGCATCAACAAGTGGTGCACGGTGACGAACGCGAATCTGGTACTGCCCCGGCTTTGGTGCTTCGTTAATCCAATGGCCGGCCGCAACGGTAAGTTCGGGCTTCCACAGAGCGTCGTCGTTCAAGTTTGTCGTGACGTACACTTCATTCTTATCCATGTCTTTACCAACCACATAGTATGGAAGGCCTCCGCCCACATCAAGCCCGTGACGCTGCCCAATAGTATAGAAAATCGCGCCGTCGTGTTGGCCAAGTGCCTTACCCGTTTGCTTATCGATAATTTTACCTGCCGTTTGCTCGACGTACTGGCTTAAGAATTCGCGAATACCAATTTGGCCGACAAAACAAATTCCTTGGCTGTCTTTTTTGCCTGCAGTATAAAGCCCGCGCGCTTCGGCCATTTTGCGCACTTCAGGCTTGGTGTATTCACCCAAAGGAAACAACGTCTTAGCGAGCGCCTCACCAGTTACACGGTACAAAAAATACGTCTGGTCTTTATTCGCGTCAGCAGCCTGAAGCAATACTCCGTCTTTCGTGCTTGCATAGTGCCCCGTCGCAATTAAATCAGCGCCGTCTTCCAATGAAGCCTCAAGGAAGAGCTTAAACTTCACTTCTTGGTTGCACATAATGTCTGGGTTTGGAGTGCGACCATGCTTGTATTCATCAATCATGTAATCGACCACTTTTTGCCGATATTCGTTTTCAAAATCAAACACCTTAAAATCGATGCCAAGTTGCACCGCAACACGCTTTGCATCCGCCAGGTCGTCCGCCCAAGGGCAACGCATACCAGGAAGATCCTGCGTCCAGTTCTTCATATAGACGCCGGTCACGTCGTAACCCTGCTCCTTAAGAAGCGAAGCGGTGAGTGATGAGTCTACTCCACCACTCATTCCTACGTATACTTTTGTCATGAACTTACTCCAAAATAAAATGCGATAATTTTTGCGACTTCACCACCCGCAAGCCACCATCCACGAGGCGTCACCCACCAATACCAATTCCAGTCGTCGTCTTGCAGCACTGGGTAGTTACGAATTGTGACTGTTTCGGCGCCTTTATTAAATTCGAGGCTTGCGCGGCGCTGGTGGTAACCAGAAGTCACCAAAATAACATCCTCAAAACTATTTTCTTCAAAAATCGATTGGGTGTTTGCCGCGTTTTGCTGGGTGTTTGCCGCGTCCTCATCGATAAGAATTGCCGACGCTGGCACACCCGCATCTTCAGCCTGAAGTTTCATGGCCGCCGCGTTGCTTGGCCCCGACTTATCGAACGCCGCGCCAGAAAGTACTAAATAGTCAGCCCAGCCATTTTTATACAGCGAAATACCCGCAGCGGTACGCGCCTCAGTATCACCACCACTTACCACGACAATCGCGTCAGCCTTGTCGCACTGCGAACCGCCGACAGGCTTTTCACCACACCCGATAAAATTATTTGGCTGCAAATAGACGCTGATGCCGACTATAAGCGCCACGAGCAATACAACTACTCCAATAAACCACTTCATTACTTAGCGCTCCGCTGATATTCTTTTTGAATTTCTTCAATAATAATGTCGCCAGCTTTGGCAATATTTTCGTCATTCGAAAGATGACCAAGGGTAATACGCAAACTTCCATCCGCGACTTCTGGCGCAAGACCAATAGCCGTGAGTACGTGTGAGCGAGTACCTTTATTGGCTGCGCAGGCACTGCCCGTTGCAACTAACACCCCACGCATTTCTAGCGCGAAAAGTACACGCTCCGCATCAAGCCCTGGAAACGAAATATGAAGATGCCCTGCGAGGCGGTGTTTTAAATTGCCCGAAAGAACCGCGTCTGGAAACGCTTCTACAAGCTTCGCCTGTAGACCATTACGAAGGGAGTGTAAACGATCCGATTCGAACTTACGATGCGCGCTCGCAAGTTCCATCGCTTTTGCAAACCCAATCACACCAGGGACATTTTCAGTGCCGCTGCGCAGGCCTCGTTCTTGACCGCCGCCTACAATAGTCGCCTCAACTACCACAGCGGGTGCTGCCCAAAGGAGCCCGACTTGCTTAGGACCATAGACTTTCGCCGCGTTAAGCGTCAACATGTCGACGCCAAGCCGTGCAACATTTACGTCCAACTGACCTACACCCTGCGACGCATCTGAGTGAAGGTAGATTGGCGTGTGATCACCCGCCACCAAACGACGCTCGCGCTCATGGCGGACCACTTCCGCAATATCTCGAAGTGGCTGAATGGTACCGAGTTCGTTATTCGCAAGTGCAATGCTCACAAGTTGCGTAGAAGGAAGAATCGCCTCTTTAACTGCCGCGGCGGAAACGATTCCTTTTGCATCAGCGTGCACAAATGTCGCTTCGTGACGTTTTGCCGCAGCAAGGACTGCGTGGTGTTCGATTTCAGAAGTCACAACGTGGCCAGTCACTCCAGAAAATGCAAGGTTAATCGATTCAGTCGCACCCGCGGTCATCACAAGGTCATCGGCCTTCGTACCAATAGCACGTGCAATCACCTGTTTTGCCGCCTCGTATTCACGGCGTACTTTTACTGCAGGGGCGTACGGTGCAGAGGGGTTGTAAAAGGCATCAGAAAAAAACGGCTGCATTGCCGCAAGTACCTTTGCATCGACTGGAGTTGCCGCCGCATGATCAAGATAAATTACCTCGTCGTTCACTCTATTTATTATAGCCTAGTTCGCGGTTCATCAGGACGACGTGATGCACTTTTTTCACCACCATAAGCACCTGCTGCGCGTGCCGCCCGAATACGCTTGTACTCATTAAACGCTTCCGTCACTCGTGCTACTACGTCTTTACCGAATTGATCCTCGAGTGACTGTGGCGCAACGATGTTTTCTTGGTCGATTTCATCAAATAAATCAAAGATTTCTTGGTCAAATGGATATAAGTTTTCGCGAACATTCTGTTCGTACATCTCAATTGCACGAATAAACACTTCGAGCTCCGCGATAGAAAGGTCAACCGGCTTACCGCCTACAATTTTATTAATATGCGTCGGGTGTGTTTCAAGGTGAATCGTGACCTCTTCAAGCTTACGCCCGAAAGTATCGTAAAATTCACGTACATGGTACCAGTCACCGAGGTGATTGCCATTCGAAAGAATACTCGAACCCTTATGGCTAAGCCAGAAACGGTCAACCACTTTCGCGATGCGCGGGTCAAATACGCCGCACTTCGAGAACGCTTGACCACCAATGTAGGTTTCTTTCTCGATGAGCTTTTCGAGCGTCATGCGCTCTTGGCGACCCTTAATGAGGGTTTCAAAGAAACCTTGCTCGGGGCGCTTGCTATCAATCTCGAGCGCCGTGCGTCGGTATCCATGAATACGCTCCTCAGCAGCTTTAATACGACCATACACACTTGGTTCGCGCTCGGGGTTCAAGAAAGAATCAGCAGTTTGAAGTGCCTTCTGGAATGGATTCTCGCCTGGAATAGTAAAAGTTGCGTTTACCATAGAAAAAAGTCTCTGTACCCGAGTGTGTATTGGTTGTGTTGGTGTAAGACTGCGCTATTTAAAGGTTAAATAGTGCGCGGGCGTTACTTGAAGATGCTTCGGCAATTTCGTCTAGTGAAATGCCACGTCGTTGGGCATGAAATTCTGCCACAATCCTCACATACGCGGGCTCATTAATTTTACCACGATAAGGGGTAGGTGTCAAGAAAGGAGCGTCCGTTTCAAAGAGGATGCGATCAAGCGGGATTGCATCAAACATTGCTTTTTGCGCCTCATCTTTCGTGAAGGTGCTAATACCATTCACCCCAATGTAAAGCCCTTTTGCAATCGCCTTTTCCATGTTTTCCTTTGAGTCGGTAAAACTATGGAGCACGCCGCGAATCCCCTCATATTGTTCAAATACCGGCCAAAAGTCATCAAATGCTTCTCGGACGTGAAAAATTACTGGTAGGTCATACTCCGCTGCAACGTCAAGCTGAGCCTTTAATGCTTCAATTTGTAGCTCTTTTGGACTATGCGTATAAAAATAGTCGAGTCCAATCTCCCCTACGGCAACGATTTTCGCTGAGGTGCCCGCAAGCTGTGCAATCTGAGAAAAGCCGTCTTTCGTATCGTGCGGGTGCACCCCAATAGAGGCGAATGCATGGTCATGCGCGACGGCAAACTCAATCGCAAGCCGAGAACTTTCTTCGCTCGTACCGACACAAATCATCTGCGACACGCCCGATTCATTGGCACGCTGGAACACTTCCGCCAGTGGCAGTTCGTATGTTTCGTGAATGTGACAATGGGTATCGACGAGCATATTACTGCTTTGGCGCACGAGGATCGGCGGTGTGAATATACATCTTCGGGAAAAGTACCGTTTCGAGCGACCTTACCACACCACTTTCGAATGTCGTATGAATTGCCTGTGCAGTTGTTGGCAAGAATGGATACAAAAGATCACCAATTTGCACCAGTGCGCCCGCACAGTGTGCGAGTACTTCACTTAGGTGTGGTTCAGCTTCTGGGTCTTTACCAAGTCCCTTGGCGATTTCCCATGGTTTCACGCTATCGATGTATTGGTTGAGGCTGCGAATCATATTCCATACCTCATCAATCGCCTTGTTAAATTCAAGGTTGTCCATTGCTTGGTGGTAGAGGGTCATATCATGTTCAGTTTGCTCGGACTGGCCAATGACACCCGCCTGATAACGAGTAATCATACCTGCGACGCGAGAAATAAGATTCCCAAGGTCATTACCAAGTTCACCGTTATAGGCGCCTTCAAATTTTTCCCAAGTAAAGTCACCGTCGTCGAGTGTTGGAATATGACGAGAGAAGAAATAACGGAACGCGTCAAGGCCGTAGGTATCAATAATCTCGTTCGGATCAATCACATTTCCGACAGTCTTACTAATCTTCGCACCACCTACGTTAATAAAGCCGTGCACCAAAAGCTTCTTTGGAAGCTGAAGACCAATACCCATAAGCATGGCTGGCCAAATGCCGGCGTGGAAACGAAGAATATCCTTACCAATCACTTCGACGTCTGCAGGCCAGAATGCCTTGTATTCATCTGGACGGTCGGGGTAGCCAATGACGGTAATGTAGTTTGCAAGCGCATCAAGCCAGACGTACATAATTTGGTCGTCGTCACCGGGCACGGGAATACCCCATGTAAGATTTTTCTTAGGGCGCGACACGCTAACATCCGCAAGGCCATCTTTAATAAGCTCGAGGAATTCGTTCTTACGGAATTCAGGCACAATCTGCATTTCACCACTGTTAATGGCCGCTTTGATCTTGTCGGTGAAGGCGCTGGTTTTGAAGAAGTAGTTCTCTTCACTTACCTGCTGATAGGGTGTCTGGTGATCTGGGCAGATACCCGCAGTAGCCTGCACTTCCTTGTCCGTAAAGAATGCTTCGTGACCCATACAGTACCAGCCGCTGTATGTGCCCTTGTAGATATAGGGTTCAAGCTGCTTCCAAATGTGCTGTACAGCCGCGACGTGATGGTCATCAGTAGTGCGTACGAAGTCTGTAAACTCAGCACCGACTTTACGCATCAGTTTTTCAAAGTTTACGTAGGTGGTGTCGGTGTACTGCTTTGGTGTCAGGCCTTGCTCGGCAGCTTTGACGGCAATCTTATTACCATGCTCGTCAGTACCAACCTGAAAACGAACTTCGTGTCCGTTTTGCTTTTGATAGCGAGTCCAAATATCGGCAAGCAGGTAATCGAGGGCATTGCCAATGTGCGGCGTTCCGTTGACATACGGAATAGCAGTAGTGATGTAGAGTTTCTTTTGTATCTGTTCCATTGGTCTCTATTGTACCAGATAACACGCCTACTCTATATGTCGATCGGTTTTGTCGTTTGTGGGGTAGAAGAGTTTGTCGTTGTACCGTTACCAAATAAACCCGTAGAATTTATACCTGCACAATAAATAGCACTTTCGTTCGTGAGAACACAAGTTGCAGGATATGAGCCGCCATTATTAATGAGTGCACTCGCCGGTTTACCCCCTAGTGAACTTGCCGTCATACCAGCAACGGGTGTGGAAGATGAGCTAGTGGTACCATTTCCGAACTGCCCATTGCCATTATTACCCCAGCAGTACACAACACCGTCGGTCGCCACGGCACACGTATGATCATACCCCGTATTAATGTCTCGAATCGTTTTTCCTGAAAGCACGCCACTTGTATCTACGGCCAGTGGTGAGCTTGAGTTTGAATTCGAACCATCACCAAGCCTACCCGTTAATCCATACCCCCAACAGTACGCCGTACCATCCGAAGCGAGCGCACATGTATGACTATCGCCGGCAACCACCTCAGATAACGATTTTCCAGACAGCGCACCCGAAGTGCTTACCGCTACCGGTGCTGATGAATTTGAACTTGAGGCATTTCCCAATCGGCCATATTGTCCCGAGCCCCAGCAGTACGCCTGACCTGTTGAGGCAAGTGCGCAGCTGTGACTCGTACCGGCAGATACGCTCGTAACAGTCCTTCCACTTAATACTCCTGCAACGTTTACCGCTACCGGCACCGGTGAGCCCGTTGTTGAACTATTACCGAGCTGCCCAACCGAATTCATCCCCCAGCAGTACACCCTTCCATCCGAAGCTACTGCACACGTATGGCTTGAGCCAGCCGATATAGCAACGATGGTTTTCCCGCTCAGCACGCCAGAAGTATTCACTGCGACAGGCACTGATGAATCCGTCGTGGTGTTATTACCGAGTTGCCCTGCTGAATTCGATCCCCAACAATACGCTTTTGAATCGGAAGCAACTACACAGGCATGCGCACCTCCCGTTGAAATACTCTTTACGGTCTTTCCACTTAACACTCCTGATGTACTTACGGTCACCGGAAGGGATGAGTTGGTGGTGGAATTATTACCGAGTTGCCCTGCTGAATTCGATCCCCAACAGTATGTAGTGCCTGTCGACGCAACACCACACGTTGAAGAAGTTCCATAGCTCGCAGCTATCCATTGGACCGTGCACTGCCCCTTCTTCATGGCATCTGCTAAAGTTTTATTTTTAGAGGCCGAATTATACGCTTTTATGCAGTACCCGGTATTGAATGCTTGCACGACAATGACGTTTCCTTGGGAAGGAGAAAAATTAATTGCGGCACTTGAACCACTCGCTGAGTTCCAATTCAAAGAAGAAGAGTATACTCCTTGGTTCTTTGTTGCATAACGAGTCAGCTCAGCTTCAACAGAGTCAATATCAGACATGAGTGACTTTTCGCGCGCACTCGAAGTTACATTGTTGTATCCGATTGTTATGACCGTTGCGAGAATTGCGATGACTACGACGACAACGATGAGCTCAACTATAGTAAAGCCACGATGGAAAGAATGGTAGAGTTTCATACATCCCTATAGTACCATAAGCTTTTTGATGAAATGCGTGTCTATCTTCCATTTCTAGTGGACCAGTCGGTCGCAAGGTCAAAACCATGAGGATGCCGCGCCGCAAATCCGCCCGTGTCATACACCCTCCCTGTCCCCAAACTCGTTTCTACCAGCGAACATTTTGGATAATTTCCGTAGTTCGCCGCAATCAGAATGTATCCGTCACGATCAACCTTTGCTCCGTCCGGACGCACTGTATAGTAGCCGCCCTGTCCGCAACTTTGCATCACGCGGCTCATATCAAGATCATAATATGTTTCGCGGTGCGAGACGCCCTTACTATCGGTCCAGTACTGCGCACCCTTCCCCTGACTCAGCCCGGTGCCATTATTGTAGATACCAATTACTTCAACCTGCTTCACTGGTTGTCGCGTCACAATATTGGCAATCTCAACCCGTGAGATTTCCTTGCCATCTTTAATTTCAATCTCATAGGTAAATGTACGCATACCGTTCGTACCCGCAGATTGCGCAACACGGTAGCCAAGTGGGCGATCGGCATCATAGACAATTTCTCGACTATACGGAATCGCCTGGTCTACCGAGAGCGTTTGCTTCCCTTCGCGCCATACACGGACCGCTATGCCACTTGCAATTGGTGTCGAGGCGTCAGGCTGCACACGGTCGTTCTCCGTAAAGCGAATATTCTTTTCTTCAAGCATTTCGCCAATAGTGCGCGCCTGGGTATGCACTTCAACCCTTCGCCCGTATAAATCCATCACCACAGGAAGCGAGCGATCGATCACCAACTGAAGACCCGCTCCGTCATAGACATAATCGGTCGAGGCAGATAGTGTCACTGTATCTTCTGGGTTCAGCGTAAAGCCCGCGTCTTGAGCGATGCGTTCAGGCGTCTGGTAAGGGCTCACTGTTTTTACGCGCACCGAACCATCCACGATCACTACCGGTCGCGCACGATAAATATTCACCTTATATTCACTCGCGACCAGTTCTTCATCGCGAGACGGCTCGACCGTATCGCGTGGATCAAGCTGAATACCTTCTTGCGAAAGCGCGTCATCGAGTGTCTTGGCTTCGGTTAAAAAGATTGTGGTCTGACCACGGTCATGAAGAGTAATTAAACGTCGGCTCGTCGTATCTTGTGCACTCACAGGCGCGTGCATGGCAAAAAAGACACATGCAACCAATAATGAGGCGCCCAACCCTAGCTTCCGTTTCATCTTCATTATTATAGCACTAGGAGTTGAGCGAAGAGAGTGCTTAGAATTCTTTAGAGATATCAATCCAGTTTTGTATCGAAAGATCTTCTGCACGATCATCTGGGGAAATACCCTTCGATTGAAGCAACGCTTCGACCTCTTGCTTTGAGATATGAAGCCCGCTCGAAAGACTGCTGCGAAGCTTCTTTCGTTTCGCAACAAAGCCCGCTTTCACGACGCGGAAGAACGTCTTTTCGTGCGTAGGGTCCACAAGTGGCATATCGCGCACCTCTAGCACCACTACCTGGCTATCTACCTTTGGTGGTGGGGTAAATAATTCCGCAGGCACAACGTCGCCAAGGCGTACTTCGGCGTAAATCTGTGCACTGACCGCAAGAATACTCATGTCACCAGGTCCTTCGGCAAGACGCTCGGCAACTTCTTTTTGAATGAGAAGCACGATGGTCCGTGGCTTATTTGTAGCAGTTGTTAATAACTGAATAATTTTAGAGGTGATGTAGTAAGGGACATTCGCAACAACCACATAGTTTTCGGGAAGGTTGCGCAGATCAAAAGTAAGAATATCCTGATTCATCACTTCTAGCGAAGTACCAGGAAATTGACCAGGCAACTTACGCGCCAAATCCTGGTCAAGTTCTACCGCGACAACCTTCTTCGCGCGTCGTAAAAGTTCGCTCGTCAAAGTGCCAAGGCCGGGGCCAATTTCAAGCACTGTATCATCTTCAGTGATGTTCGCCTCATCTGCGATCGACATCAATACATCGCGATCTTTCAACCAGTGCTGTCCGAGGGATTTTTTAGGACCTACCATATCCTAATACCACTTGTGCGATAGCCAGAAATTGTACGCACCTTCCCAGCCGCCATAACGACCCACATAAGTATTCATCCAGTTCAGCGCAACAACTGGGTTATTCCAGTTTGGCCCAAGCTTGCTACATGGAAGCGCCTGGGCAAGTCCACACGCACCCGATGATTTATTCTTTGCATTAGGATTCCAGCCACTTTCCTTTTGCACCATAAAGTCTGCGTAGCCCCAGTATTCTGGTGCAATATTTGAAGCGGCGAGCCATTCGGTTTTACTACCGCCGCCGGTATAAGGAAGTGTTTTCACCTTCGAACCGATAACTTCGACTTGCTTGACCGGCTGCTGCAATACGATGCTTGCGATTTCGGTACGTGACACCTCGACGCCATTTTGAATATTCACTTCATAGGTAACCGTACGCTTACCGTTCTGGCCAGCAGTTTGCACCGCCTTGTAGCCTACTTCGCGGTCGGCGTCCTTCACTTGTTCAGTCTCGAACGCAACGTCTTCATCAACAGTCACCGTTTGCTTACCCTCGCGCCAGACACGCACTTCAAGCCCTTGGCTAATTGGCGCATCAAGCGGTAACGACGCGCGACCATTTTCACCAAGATCAATTTTCTTCTCTTTCAGCATATCGCCGACGGTAGCTGCTTGCGTGCGGATATCGGTGCGTGCACCGTACAAATCGAGCACCATCGGTGTTGCACGGTCAATATTGAGCTGAAGTCCCGCTCCGTCACTTACGAAATCGGTTGATCGTTCAAGTTTTGTCGTGTCTTCTGGATTAAGACTAATGCCCGCATCCTGTGCAATACGCTCTGCGGTCTGATACGGCGTAACCACCTTTTGACGTGTCGCCCCATCAATCACCGTGACAGGCCGTGCGCGGTAAATGTTCACTTGATAATCTGGTGCCACCAACTTTTCATCCGCAGATGGCTCAACTGCGTCCTTCGCATCAAGCGCAATACCCTGATCGTTCAATGCCTCGCGAAGCGTTTCCTTGGTAGTAATAAAAGCGGTTTCAGTGCCGCGGTCGTGAACAGTAATTAGGCGTCCACCTTCGCTCTGGGCCTGAACTGAATTTGATGAAATTGCAAAAATTCCAGAAACAACAAAAACACCTAGTGCGGCAAAGCACAGGCTCACAATCGTGGTGGATTTCTTTAGACGTAACTTCATAAAATAGTGTAAGTGGATACACTCCTACCCAGTGTGTCTTATCGATTATAGCATATAATGCGCTAAAGCTTTTGAAGATGGGCGTATTCTGCGTTGAGCTTTTTGGTCTGACCATTAAGGAATGCGATCGTCACCGCAAGGCCGTCGACCTCTATAATTTCACCATCGCCGAATGCAGCTGAGCGCACACGATCTCCCTCTTCTAAGCCAAGTTCATCACTATAAAATGGCTCTTCTTCTTTGTAGCCCATAATATTTGGCTCTGGATTCACCATGGCAACCTGATTACCCATATCAGCAATAAATCGCGACACCGGGTTGTAGCCGCGCGTACCAAATTGCAGGCGACTATATGCATAGCTTAAGTGCAGCTCTTCGCGTGCCCGGGTCATACCTACATAGCAAAGGCGGCGCTCTTCCTCGAGTTCAGAGGGACCCGATTCGAAGACACGTGAGTGCGGCAGAATACCCTCCTCCATACCCACCATAAAGACAACCGGGAACTCAAGGCCCTTTGCGGCGTGCAGCGTCATCAGTGTCACCTTGTTGCTTTGATTTTCGCTATCGACACTCGACATAAGCGCGACCTCCTCGAGGAAATCGGATAGGCCCGTAAAGTTTTGGGCATCCGAAAGGAGCGAACCGATGTTTTCCTCGCGATCTTCGGCCTGCGGAGTACCGTCAAGAATAAAGTCACGATACCCAACCGCACGGATCACCTGATCGATAAGTTCAGAGGGGTGTGTATCTTCAACGCGGCTACGAATCTGCTGCAATTTCTCACCGAGCGTCGCCATGGCAGTACGTGCCTTACCCGTGACAACCGCCTGGCTTCCCATAGAAGCAAGCGCATCAATAATATCTAGCCCACTATCTGGCTGCCAGTTGAGGAATCGCTCCAAGCTGGTTGCTCCGATACCACGCGTTGGCACATTTGCAATGCGACTAAAGCTCATGCGGTCATTTGGTTGATAAATAAGCTTCAGATAGGCCACGATATCTTTAATTTCTTTACGGTCATAGAAACGTACGCCACCAACAATTTGATACGGCACACGCATTTGAAGGAACGCGCGCTCAAGCGTATAGCTTTGCGCGTTCGTGCGATACAGCACCGCAAATTCGTCAAACTTACGCGCACCAATACTCGCCTGCGCCGATATACGATCCGCCACCTGGCGCGCTTCTTCCGCCTCGTCGTAGACACCATGCACCTGCACAGGAGCACCCGCACCTTCGGCAGTCCAAAGCGTCTTGTCGGTTCGCTGGGTGTTTTTCGTAATCACAGAGTTTGCCGCATCAAGGATGTTACCCGTACTGCGATAGTTTTGCTCCAGCTTTACCACTTTCGCACCCGGGAAGTCACGCTCGAAGTTAAGAATATTCGTGAAGTCGGCCCCACGCCAGCTATAAATCGACTGCCAGTCATCGCCCACTACACAGAGGTTTTGCTCGTCGTTTACAAGATATTTTACTAACTGATACTGCGCAGCGTTGGTATCCTGGTACTCATCAATCAAAATATATTCAAATTGCGCGCGCCACTTTTCGCGCACCATTTTGTTATCACGAAATAGTCGTACCGCCTCAATCAGAAGGTCATCAAAATCAAGCGCTTTCGCCTCTTTGCGACGCGATTCGTAGCCTTTATACACCTTGGCGACATTCTTTTGAAATGGATAATGTGCCGAGGCTTCGTATTCCTCGGGGTCTTGGAGCGCGTTTTTGGCTGAAGAAATCGCCGCACTTACCGCTGTAGGTTTCATGTCTTTTTCAGAAATCGAGAGTGACTTCATGACTTGTTTAATAAGCCCTTTGCGATCGTCTTCGTCATAAATCACGAAGTTCTTAGGAATATCGATCGCCGCCCCATCCATTCGAAGCAAGCGCACACAGATACTGTGGAATGTGCCCATCCAGGGCATAAATGAGCGGTCATTTGGCTGTCCCAAAAGGCCCGAAAGACGTTCGCGCATTTCACGCGCAGCCTTATTTGTAAAAGTAACCGCAAGAATATGGCTTGGCCACACTTTTTGCTCGGCAACTAGCAACGCAATGCGGTGCGTCAGTGTTTTTGTTTTACCACTACCCGCACCCGCCAAAATCAAAAGCGGGCCCTTTGTGTGAAGAGCCGCTTCTTTTTGTGCGTCATTAAGTCCCCCGAGCAAATCCATCCGTACTATTATAGAGGAAAAAAGGCTTAAGCTCTAGAGTCTAAAGCATTGGAAGTACAAAGAAATAAAAGCCAGCGCCGGCCGCTGCGCCTACAATCAACAACAAAAGAATCCATACAAACACCCATGCGCCTGATTTCTTCTTTGGTGCTGCGGCTAGTGGCTGGTGATAACTTTCTGTGTCGTAAATCGCGCCAGACTCCGGGCTTGTACTAGGCTGCTCGGTGTACTGCTGTGAGATTGATGCGGGGCCAACAGGCTCATCCGACTTAATCACTTCTTCAACCTTCGCCACTGGTTCTTCTGCTTTTGTCTCAACCTCTACGGGCTTTTGCGCAACTTCTTCAGCAACTACCTCTTCAGGAACTATTCCCTCGATAGCTTCAACTGGCGCAGGAACTCCGGTATCTTCTTGTTCAGACGGTAAGGCACTCGCGTGTGCAGCGAAATCAATTGGGTCGGGCATCGCGTGCGCCTCGAGGAGTGGATCATCAGGAGCTTCGAGCAAGAGTTCGTCCTCTTTTGACGCATCACCAGTCGCAGGCATCGTGCCAAGTGGTCGCTTTTCTACTTTTGCGTCAGGTAAAAATGGTGACTCAAGTGGCTTTACCCAGTCCTCTAACTCAGCTTCAACGGGTTTTTGTGGCACTTCGGTAACCTGAGCCGATACAGCGGGAGTACTGACTGGCGGAGTAAAGCCAGATTTTGTACGCATATCCGAAGACGGGTGCACGACGTCCATAAAACGACCCGCACTACGTCGCGCCGCTGGCGCAGGAGGGCGAGCAACAACTGGAGCTGGCTTTGGCTCTTCGGATTGAACTGGTGCTGGTACTACAGGTGTTTCGGCTTCAGGCCTGGCATCTGATTGCGCGTCAGATAGTGCGCCTGCAACCGCCTTGTCGAGCTCGTCAAAATCAAAATCAGACAAATTTGCCATTATGCGTCGCCTTTCGCACTCTGAAAGGCTTTTTCAACAATAGTAGTAAAGGCGTGTGCGTCGAGACTCGCACCACCCACAAGAAGTCCATCTACCTCGTGGAGTGCAAGATAATCAGCGGCACTGTCTGCGGTGACACTTCCACCATACAGTACTTGGACCGCATTTGCCGCTTTTGCCCCATAAAGGTGCTTGAGCTGGCTTCGAATTGACACGATAGCCTCAGTTACATCAGTTGGCAGTGCGTTATTGCCCGTACCGATCGCCCACACTGGTTCGTACGCAACAATAACCTCTGGCAGCTCGTCGCTTGTAATATTTGCGAGACCACCAATAAGTTGGTCGTGCAGCACATCACGAGTCTCACCCGCAGCGCGCTCACTGGCAGTTTCACCCACACAAAGAACTGGGCGAATACCATTACGGATTGCCGCCTGCACCTTGGCGCGAGTGTCCTTATCACTTTCGTGGAACACATGACGTCGCTCGGAGTGACCGACAAGCCCGTACGAGACGATGCCGCGAAGTTGTGTCGCAGAGACTTCACCCGTATATGCACCGTGGTCACGCCAGTAGAAATTTTGCGCTGCGAGTTTAAATTGACGGTGGTTTACCTGAAGGCTCAGTGTTTGAAGTGCGAGCATCGTAGGTGCCAGTACCACCTCAACATTACGGTGTGTTTTTACTGAATCCGCAAGTTTATGTAAATGCAAACTAGACTCATGAACCCCGAGGTTCATTTTCCAGTTTCCGATAATAAGTTTTTTATCCCCTGCCATTGTGTCTATGCTTTTCTTGCCTTTAGTGTAGCGTATCTTTATGAGTCGAGCAAACTCTCGACTCCTGGTAATTTTTTGCCTGCCATTAGCTCAAGCGAAGCGCCACCGCCCGTCGAGACGTGCGTAAAGCTCTCGCCGCCGTTGCCATCCCATTTCAATACGAAATCAGCCGTGTCGCCGCCGCCGATAATAGAGGTGATTTCAGGATCTGTCGCAAGTTGCAATGCGAGTCGTGCGGATCCATGTGCAAACTCAGGGAGTTCTGCGTAGCCAAGTGTTCCATTCCAAATCACCGTCTTGGCACCACTTACTGCATTGACCATATTTTCAATAGCTTGATCGCCAATATCGAGGATAATGTCATCCTCGGCCACTTCGCCCAATCCTATGTTTCGTCGAGATGCAGCCTCGGAAACTTCTTTTGCTACTGCCAAGTCGGCCGGAAGCATAATGAAATCATCAGCATGCCCCTCGGACTTATCGTGTGCGGCAGAGTAGATACCATCAAGGACTGACTCCTTGCCATCCTCTACCTTACTTGCACCCACGTGATAACCCTTATACTTAAGGAACGTATTTGCCATAGCGCCGCCAATCACAATTCGATCGGCAACACCTACAAGGCGCTCAATGACAGTAATCTTGTCACTAATTTTTGCGCCACCCATCACTGCCACGAGCGGACGCTTCGGGTGTTCCATTGCGCTCGTAATGGTGACGTATTCTCGTTCAAGGAGTAGTCCTGACACCCCTGGCACAAAATGCGTAATCGCATCGGTACTGGCGTGCGCCCGGTGTACGACACCAAACCCGTCCTGCACAAAATAACGTGCACCTGTACTCTTGGCGATCTTCTCTGCAAACTTCTCGTCATTCGCCTCCTCTTCGGCGTAATAACGAAGATTTTCAAGGAGTACGACAGAATCTGCAGGGGCTTTTTTCACCGCTTGCACAACTTTGTCGCCAATACAGTCATCGACAAAAATGACCTTTTTACCAAGGAGCTCGGCGAGGCGCTCAGAGACCACCTCGAGGCTTTGGCTTTTATCACGACCCTCTGGGCGGCCAAGGTGGCTCATCACGACAACTTTTGCGTGATGTTTTAAGAGATACTCGAGAGTTGGAATGCTCGCACGAATACGAAGATCGTCCGAAATTTCACCTTTTTTGTTCAACGGCACATTATAATCAGCCCGCACGAGAACGGTCTTGTGATCAATCGGAACATCTTTGATTGTTCGTTTAAAGAAAGCCATGGCCCCACCCTATTTGTTACTTGGTTTAATTGTACTATGAAATACTATTCAAGTACACGAACTTTGATTGTGTCGGTAGTACCGATTACGCCTGGCTGTTGACCGCTGACGATAATCACCTTAGAAACACCTTCACCGAAGAAGCCTTCGCTCTTGAGCTCTTTAAAGAGGTCGAATCCAGCTTCGTCGCCATCTGGGCGAACATAGCAGCGGTTTGCATAGCTAAGTGCAAGTTGTTGTGCAGCGCGCATTTCGCTCGTCACGCTAATAATCGGAAGATTTGGACGGTGGCCAGCAATGTTTGCTGCAGTTGCACCTGACTTTGTCTCTGCGATAATCGCGTCAACGCCAAGTTGTTCAGCAAGTGATACCGCAGCGGTGCTAATCGCGTCACGCTGGAGGTTCTTTGCAATAATGTCATGTACTGGCGCAACAGGGGCGTGGTCTTGGGTGTAAAGAATCACCTTCTTCATAGCCGCCACTGTTTCGAGTGGGTAACTACCGTTCGCAGTTTCGTCTGAAAGCATCACAGTGTCCGCACCTTGGATGACTGCGTTAGCAACGTCGCTCACTTCAGCGCGAGTTGGCTCTGGGTTATCAACCATGCTTGCCATCATTTGGGTCGCAACAATACTGAGCTTACCGTGCTTACGGCACAATGCGAGAAGTTGGCGCTGTACGATTGGTACAAGTTCGGCACCCGCTTCAACCGCGAGGTCACCACGAGCCACCATAATTCCGTCAGTTGCCTTGACGATTTCTTCCATCACCTCTGGCTTAATCGCCGCCTTGGTTTCAATCTTTGCAATGATTTGCGCTTGTGAACCACCGGCAACAAGGATTTGGCGAAGGTTGTTGATGTCGTCAGCACTTTGCACGAAGCTGAGCGCAACATAGTCGATATCTTTATCGAGGCCGTATTCGATGTCCTTAAGGTCTTTAGGGGTAAGGATATCACCGCCAAAGTCGGTGTCAGGAAGGTTAATACCCTTCTTGCTCATAAGTACACCGTCGTTTTCAACACGAAGCTTAATTGCGGTTTCAGATGGAATTTCAACTACAGTAGTACGCACCTTGCCGTCAAAGATGTAGATCGGCTCACCAACTTTTACCTTTTCAGCGAGGTTGTACTGTACAGGGAAAGTAAGGCCATCGTGTTCTGCAGCGAAATCAAGGACGATTTCGTCACCCTTCTTTACAGGGGTGTTTTCGTTAAGCATACCAAGGCGAATCTTTGGACCTTGAAGGTCTTGAAGGATTGCAACCGGTTTACCAACCTTAGCGGCCGCTTCGCGAATCCATGGGAGTTGCTCGTCGCGCTCTTCGTAACTACCGTGGCTAAAGTTAAGACGAATGCCATTCACACCCGCAGCGATAAGTTTCTCAAGCATTTCTGGAGTGCTTGTGTTTGGCCCTACAGTTGCAAGGATTTTGGTTCGTTTAAAGATAATAGCCATGATGAAAAGTTGCCCTTCAATTATTAATAAATATGCCTTTGGTCGGTTCTATTGGTGATCTCACGGAGAATCGAACTCCGATTGCCAGGATGAAAACCTGGTGTCCTAACCGTTAGACGATGAGACCAACAAAAGAACAAATCAAAGGCGATATTCTTTTTTACCTGAACTATTCTAACAAAAAAACCCCTGTTTGGCTAGTGCCTACAGAGATTTTGAATAAATTCATAAGGGGGTCGGTGCTGGGACCCGAACGAAAATGTCCGGGTCCCAGCAGAAGGTTGGGAGTGAGCTCTACGCAGCGACCTTGCCAGAGGCGGCCTCGCGGGCAGCCTTGCGGGCTTCGGCAGCGGCCTGACGTGCATCGGCGCGAACCTTGATGGCGGCGGGCGTCATCTCGGTCAGCAGGGCGATCACGAGCTCACGCTCGGTCATGCCGTAGATGTCCATCAGCTTGTCCCGCATCACCTGGTAGTCGACGTTGTAGTGCCGGCTCCGGATGACGTTCCCCGCCTCCATCTCGATGTCGCGCTCGGGCCGCTCACGCCGGGTCCAGTGGACCACGGCCAGCTCTTCCGAGATGTTGGCGACACCGAAGTGGATGTGCTTGTCCGACAGCCGAGTCGCGAACTCGAACGTGGTGTTCGTGTCGAGCGTCATGTTCACGCTGCGTTCTCCTCGTTCTCGTTCTGGTGCGACCGACGACGGCTGCCACCGGCCGACGGGTGCGACGAACGGCTGCCGTGCTCGAGGAGGTCGAAGCCCTTGTCCGAGACCAGCACCATGTGCTTGGTCTCCGGCTTCTTCGACTTGCCCCGCTTGGACGAGGCGACCTCGAGCTCCTGGAACTCGATCAGCCCCTCCGAGAGGAGGTAGCTGGCGATCTTGTAGGAGATGGAACGCCGGGCGTTCGAACGGGTCCGCGAGGAGACGACCTTGCGGCCGATCTCGTGCGCGAGCGAGTCGAGCAGTTCCTGGCGCTTGGTCGAGGAGACCATCATCGGCTTGCCGATGGCGAGGCGCTCGTCGAAGTGAACGAGGGTCTGCTTGGAGATGGACACCACGAGGCGCCCGGGCTTCTTGCTCTTCTTCTGCGGCTCGCGGGCCGCGGTCATGGTCGCTCCCCGAGGGGTGGAGTGCGTCCGGTGGTCGGTGGGAAGGGTCGCGATTGCGCTCACTTCTACCTTGCCTTCTTGTGTGTGTACGTATGCACTACCCACTTGGATGAGTAGCTGTGAATCTCAGTTCACATTTCGCATTTGTTCGTTATACCATTCTTGACAAAAGGTGTCAAATATTATCTTATGTAGCGCTTATCTTAAAATTGACACGCTACATGTAGCGTCCACCTCACATTCATCACCCTTTAAGTCCCCTATCAGTAGCGTGTTATGCCGTCCACCCCAGTAAAGAGCTTGTGCTTTTTGTATATATATTGTATAAAGCATTGACATTTTGACACTTTTGTGATAAATTAAGAACATCATTCACGGGTGAGGTGAGAGAGACCACGCCAGGGTGAGGAGGTCGTTAACAAGTCAGATCATTACAGTGCATGTCTATGCACTGATTTGCTATAGGAAAAGTCGCTTGTAGTGCCCCTATCGGAAGCAGCGCGCCAGTTCGCTTACACGGATTGACGCGCTGCTCCCGAACCCCTAGGGATGCAGCTGCGGAAACGCATGAAACACTGCGCATCCGCGCACTCATATCCCAAGGGGAGAAGGAGCACTCCAATGATTGCATACACCAAGAAGCACCAGAAGAAGATCGTCGTCTGGCTGCTCGTCCTGCTGACCCTCGTGGTCGGGGGCATCGCCGCTCTCGGGTTCAACACCCTGGACGGCTCGGTCGACCTCGTGGTCGGCTTCAACACCCTCGCCGACATGTTCGGCGGCCTCACGAGCCTCGGCGGAATCGCCCTGGTCATCGTCGCCCTGGTGGCCCTCGTGGCCGGCCAGAGCTACGTGATCAACGGCGACTTCAGCGGTCGGCCCGGCATGAAGGTGGTGATCCTGATCGCCACCGTCGCGATTCCGATCGCGGCTGCCATCGTCGGCCTGAGCTGGGTCAACCTCGGCGAGAACTACATGTCCTCGCTCGTGATCCTGCTCGTCTCTGTCGTCTTCACGACGCTCGTCACGTGGGCCATCCTGCGTGCCGCTCGTCCGACCGTCGCATCGACGCCGGTCACCCTGGTCGACGCATCCCGCGCCGATCACCACACCTCGTCCGTGGCCTAACGGACACCCCGAAAACAAGGAGAACACCATGAGGATCACCTCGCGTTGGTTCGCCAAGGTCGCCGGGGTGGTCATCCTGGCAGGCCTTTCGGCAACCGCTCTGACCGCCTGCTCCACTGGGAGCGCGCAGGTCGACAAGCAGTACATGGTCGTGGCCAACGTCAACGAGATCGGCGACTGCACCGCAGCCGACGACCCCGCCGCCCTCGCGGCGACCCTCCAGGCCAACCTGGATCTCGTGACTGACAACCCCACGAACAAGACGGTGGCGGACATCACGGCGCTGCAGGGCAACGAGGACCTCACGGACCTCACTCCGCTCGCGGAGGCCCTGCAGGCCAAGATCGCCACCTGTTCCACCGTCGCCGGCAGCGACATGATCGGTGACGTGCCCGAGGACATCGCGGCACTCATCGGCGACCCCCCGGGTGTCGACTGCGTCGCTCTGGCGACGGAGTTCGGCCTCCCGACCGTTGGAGATAAGGTCATGCTGACCTACATCACCAACGAGGTCGACGCCGGCAAGACCACGGCCCGCAACACCAGTAACTCGGTCAACATCCCGGCTCTGCCGGCGACTCGCGACCGCGTCAACGCGTCCATCTGCACGCAGCCCGAACAGGCGGCGATGGTGGGCGTGGCACTGGTGAAGCACCAGCCGGAACTGGTGGAGCTCAACGCCGCTCTGTTCGAGCAGTTCCAGGGAGTCACGCCGAAGGAGTGGGCCGACAAGGTCCTCTCCCAGGCGATCTCGTACGAGGACGCGACGAAGACCATGACCGGCCTGGCCGGATTCATGACCATCTTCCACGTCAAGGTTGAGAACGGCCTCACGACCGCGTGGAACTATCACGCGGAAACGGTGGCCTCGACCGAGGCGAATGTTCGCCCCATCGTCGAGAACCCCAATCAGTACACGGGGGACTTCCTGGTGTTCCGTGTCACCCACAAGGGTGAGACGGGCTGCTGGGTCAAGCCGTTCGGCATCAACGTCGGAGTCGGCGGAGACGTGAACAAGGGGGACCAGCGCATCGCAGGATTCGACTGCGGCGCGCCCCCCACCACGCCTTCGACGCCCGACACGCCGACGACGCCGGAGTGCACCGAGAACTGCGGTGGTACCCCCACCTGCACGGTGAACTGCAACCCGACGCCCTGCGTGTACGACTGCGCCAAGGACGACGCCGACAGTGTCGACGAGCCCGATGGTGTGACTCAGGAAGGCTCCGGCCCCCTGCTGCCGCGCCCCGCCGCTCCCGCCACCCCGGCACCGGTCCAGCCGGAGACCCACGTTCCCTCTTCGGGATCGCAGGCTCCGGGTGCAACCACACCGGCACCGCGGGAAACCACGGCACCGGCTACGGGTGACACCGGCACCGGCTCGGTCAACCCGAGCCCGTCGCCGAGTCAGACGGAAGCACCGCGCAACACGGGCGACCCGGGCAACCCCTTCGGGGGCTGACCCTTCGTATTCGATTCGAGCGGGCGGGGACCTCACCGTCCCCGCCCGCTCCCGACCTTTCCTTCGCAAACCCGAGGAGTTAGATTCCCTGCTTGAGTTCATTTTGAACTCGCTCGATTGAGTCTAGCTCCTCGTGGAGCAACCCTTTAGACCACATATTATGTGCCCTGTAATGATCTGACTTGAAAACCGTTAACAACCCGGCAACAATGTTCAATCCAATTATTAACTTTGATCTGACTTCTGCGAGATAGATCAAGAAAAGGAGTAAAGATATGAGTAAACTTATGTCCCTCATTCGCCGTGCTCCTAAGCGCTTTACCGCCGGTGTTACAATGCTTGCAGCCGCAATCATCGTTCCAGCAGCCGTATTTGCTTGGGGTCCGGACCGTCCGACCTTTACGATGGCACATCCTGCGCCATACGTAACGTTCAACTCAATTACCGACAACGGAAGTGTTGGTGACGAGCGCAACTTTGTGCGCGTTCGTGAATCTGGTGTAGGTAACTACACTGACAATGCCAACCTACAGGCTGGCAAGACCTACGATGTGATGGTGTACTACCACAACAACGCATCAAGTGGCCTTAACGCAAGCGGCGCTGGTATCGCACAAAACACCATGCTTCGCATGCAAATGTCAGCAACTGTTGGTGCGAATAGCAAAACCGACATCGCTGGTTTCATTACCGCTTCAAACGCAAATCCTGGCGAAGTCTACGACACTGCAAGCCTTACCAACAGCACCACTGGCGGTATGGACCTTAGCTTTGTTGCAGGTTCAGCAAAGGTAACAAGCAACGGTGCAGTAAATGGCGCAACTCTTCCAGATAGCGTCTTTACCACTGGTGCAAAGCTTGGTTTCGACAGCCTTAACGGCGTCGTGCCTGGGTGTAACGAGTACGCTGGTTACGTAATCTTCAAGATTAAAGTAAACCAACCTAACTTCACCGTTTCTAAGCAAGTTCGCAAAGAAGGTACTACTGCATGGTCAGAGACTGTTGCAACCAACCCTGGCGACAAGGTTGAATACCTCGTGACTTACAAGAACACCGGTACAACCAACCAAGATAACGTAATGCTTAAGGACACACTTCCACAAGGAATTAGCTACGTTCCAAGCACTACTTACGTTGCAAACTCAACCAACCCTAACGGTATGCATCTCGACGCTGCAAGCGACAAGGTAACTACTAGTGGTGTTAATATCGGTAACTACGCCCCTGGCGCAGCTGCATATGTAAAGTTCACTGCAAAGGTTGCTGACAACGACAAGCTCCCAGCATGTGGTGACAACAAGCTCACTAACAAGGCTGAAATTCAGACCGACAACGGTAACAAGAGCGACACTGCTGACGTTACTGTAAAGAAGGAATGTAAGCCACCAGTTGCGAAGTACGTATGTAAGTCACTCGGCATCACCCAAGTTGACCGTACTAACTTCAAGTTCACTACTAGCTACACCGCTGAAAACGCAACGTTCAAGAGCGTAACTTACGTTATCAAGAACGAAGCTGGTGCAACTGTTGATACTAAGACCTCAACAAGCACAACCCTCAACTACACCCAAGCTACCGCAGGCAAGTATACTGTTCAAGCTACCGTTACCTTCACTGTGAACGGCCAAGACAAGACAGCTACAAGCGATGCATGTAAGGGTAAGTTCGAAGTAAAGAAAGAAGACAAGGACATCAAGGTTTGTGAACTTGCGACCAAGAAGATTGTAACCATTAAGGAATCACAATTCGATGCAAACAAGTACTCAAAGAACCTTGCTGACTGTAAGGAAACGCCACCTGCTACCATTAAGGTGTGTGACCTTACGACTAAGCAAATCGTTACTATTAACGAAAGTGACTTCAACGACACTAAATACTCAAAAGATTTTAGTAAGTGTGAAGAAACCCCAGTAACCCCACCAGAACTTCCAAAGACTGGTATGGGTGAGAACATTGCTGCCATCGTTGGTCTTGGTGCCCTGATTGCAAGCGCTGCATACTATGTAGCCAGCCGTCGCGCACTTAACCAATAATTCGAGTCTGACCGCTCATCTCCCTTACTCTTCGCAGTAAGGCCGAAGCAGTCCGGCTTCAAAGCCATCAACCCCGTTCTTCAATGAGCGGGGTTTTTGGTATACTAATGATAGTTATGGCGAATAAAGTAAAGAAGAAACGAAATAAGCAGTACCGCGGCGTTGACGCTGCGATGACAAAACCCGCAGTTACCCGTATTAGCGCAGCCAACCGATCTAAATTTGGTCAATGGTGGTTTGAGCGCAAGCGCATTTTAAAGCCGGTCCTTATTACCGCTGCGATTGTGGTGGGTATTACGTGGCTCATTTTTGAGCTCGTACGTATCGCAAACCAATAGCGCCTAGTCTCTTGGGATCGGAAGTCGGAAGCCAAATGTGCTTCCCCTGCCCTCTTTGGATTCGAAGATAATCGAACCGTCGTGATCGTCGACCACTTTTTTCGCAAGGAAAAGCCCGACGCCAGTACCATCTGGTCGCGCTCGCCTGGCGTTTGTCGCACGGAAGAACTTATTGAATAGATTTGCCTGCTCGCTTTTTGGCACCCCGATACCCGTATCGGTCACTTTAAATTCAACAAACTCACCCACTTTCTTAAGTGAAACGGTGATTTTAGATTTTTCCTTCGAATAATAGATCGCGTTATCAGCAAAGTTCATCACCACCTGTTGAATCTTATTTTCATCAAGATTTAACATTGGAATGCCCTTAGGTTTTTTGTAGACAAATGACATACCTCGGCCGGCTGCATTTTGCGCCAACCCCTCGACCTCGCGTTGCACCAATAGCGCCAAATCAACAGGGTGCTTTTCAATCACAAACTTACCCGTCTGCAGCCTTGAAACGTTCAAGAAATCGCCAATAAGACGAACCATGCGCTCACTACTTACAAACGCCTCATTCAACATGTGCTTTTGTTCTTTTGTGACGCTCCCCACGTCGCCATCAATCAGCATACTCAAGTACCCCTTGATACTTGTAAGTGGCGTGCGGAGCTGGTGACTGGCCATGCTAATAAATTCGTCCTTCGCCTCGTCGAGACGCTGTAGCTGTGCGTTACTGGTGCGAAGTTCATGTGTGGCTGAACTGACACGTTGCTCAAGGCTGCCATTTAGCTTACGAACCTCTTCGACAGAAAGCGCATTCTGGATAGCAATCGTAAGCTCGTCGGCGATACTTTTAAGTGCGTGAAGGTCGCGGTTGGTATAGCCAAATCCCCTCGGCTGCCCAAGGCACAGATACCCTATCATCGTGTCGCCCTTATGAAGCGGCATGACAAGTCCTAGACGGTGGCTCACCATCATGCGGTGTAGTGGGTGTGCTTTATCGAACTGCGAAATCACGGCAGGTGCATTGTGCCCCGCATAGACGTGGATACCTTCAAATTCCGAAAGGGTGACTCGCGAGTGGCGCTCGGTACCCGCGCTCATGTAGTGCCCCTCTTCAAGAAGATTCACAAAGAAAAACGCCTGGCTGGCACGAACCGTACCGGCAATTAGTTGCGAAGTTCGCTCTAGAAGAAGGCGAAGGTCATTGGTTGAATTAAGTGTTTGGCTTACCTGGACGGTAAACTGATTCAATGAATAGTTATCAGTATAAAGAAGCTTATCTGTAAAGCGATTAAAGAATCGCTTCAATGGTTGAAGTACGAGCGCTGCGGTTAAGGCTGAGGCAATCGCAATCGGGCCAAACAATGCGCCCGAATCAGCAACTTGATCTCGAGCAAACACATACGAAAGGGCAAATGCAGCCAGACAGAATATTAATGCAACCCATATGAGCGTTAATATGTAGGACATTGTGCGAACCACGACAAAGCGTACATCCAGCACGCCAAAACGACGTCGATAGATATCACGAATTGTTTCTACAAGTCGATACCCAATCAATACAGAAACGATCACTACATAGAGTAAGTAAAGGGTTGCGCCCCATGAAGCATCTACGAAATAATCTGACCCCGGAATCGCGTACGCGACTGGAAAGACGGCAGGGGTAAATGAGAGCACCAGCAGAACCAATCCCGACCAAAATACACCGTAATTAATTGCTTTCGTTGAAATATCTGTTTCAGTAGATGTTGCAAGCTGCTGCACTAAGAAATAAAAACTCGCCAGCGCAACCAGCACCGACGCAGCACTAAGGCGTGCATACCACAAGATGGCGATCGCCGAAGCATCGGTGGTTGCGTAAAATCCAGACACCATTAAAAGAGCCAGCGATGCCGTAATAAGTGCATAGAGTGCACTCGACCACCACTTCGTCATACGTCCCGAGACAAAGAGCCCCACCGCCGCAACTCCTATTACCCCACCAATAACAATAAGCGCTTCAATCACAGGTATAGTATAATTCTCTTATGACCAAAATTGCAATTGTTGAAGACGACCCAGTTATTAGCCAGATGTACCGAATGAAGTTTGAAGCGGACGGCTTCGACGTGCAATTAGCTAACGATGGCAAAAAAGGTGTCGCGCTTGTCGAGCACTTCGCACCAGACATTGTGCTGCTTGATATTCAAATGCCTGAAATGAATGGCCAAGAAGCCTTGACGGCAATCCGCAAACAACCTTGGGGTAAAGATATCCCTGTAATAATTTTGACGAACCTAGGCGAAGAAGAAGCGCCAAAAGGTATTCGTAGCCTTGGTATTCACAGTTACATCGTGAAGGCTGAACTTACCCCACGCCAAGTGGTCCAGCGCGTCAAAGACGCACTCGGACAATAATCTTTTTAGCTTTCCGTCGGTACGGTTTTTCGCGCCGCTGTAATGACATTATCGAATAGTGACGTAATCGTCAGTGGTCCCACGCCACCAATAGTTGGTGTGATCGTCAGGTCTTGGCGCTCACGAACAGCCGGCGCAACGTCACCCACAATCACCCCATTTTCAGATGCAGTACCTGCGTCAACCACTACTTTTCCGGGAGCAACCATCGCCGAGGTAATAAGACCCGGGACACCCGTTGCGGTCACAATAATATCGGCATTTCGCAGGGATTCTTGTAGGTTTGTCGTCGTATCGTCATACACGGTCACGTCGAGCCCCGCGCTCAGCCAGAGCCGCGCGAGTGGCGCACCCACTAATCGCCCATTACCTACAATCGCAATGCGGCGCTCTTTAAGAGTTACGTTGTATCCTGCCAAAAGCCAATCGATTGCCGTTGCTGTCGCAGATACATATTGGGCGTTAGGACCGAGCCCGTCAACATCCTTTGCAGGGTTAATGAGCGTGATAAGCTCGTCAGTTTGAGAAGGGTCAGCAAGTGGAAGCTGCAAAATAATACCATGTACCGATGGATCTTCGTTAAGTGTGCGAATTGTACCAGCGGCTTCGGCCTGTTCAATTTTATGCACATCGACATCGATAAGTATCTCTTCCCCATAGCGACGCTTCAGCCGTACATAGGTATCAATCACCTGGCTGTCGTTGGCCACAATAATGGCAAGTTTCGGAAAAGTATTCCAGGCCTGACGAAGCGCCCTCACCTGCTTTGCTTGACGCTCTTCAATATATCCAGTCAGTTCACGTCCATCGAGTATTTTCATACTCTTAGCCTAGCAAAATGCGTGCTACAATTAAACCATTAAGAGGAGGATCCACTAATGGATAGTTATTATAGCGACTATACGGAAACGGCATATACTACAGGTGACGCAACAGTTGCAGCGGGGGTGGCGGCGGCTGTGAGCTTGTTCTTCATCCTGTTTGCTCTGGCAATTTATGTTGTTATGGCGCTCTGTCTGATGCAAATCTTTAAAAAAGCTGGCGTAAAGCCATGGATCGCATGGGTACCAATTTATAACAACTGGAAAATGCTTGAAATCGGTGGCCAGCAAGGCTTCTGGGCGGTACTCGCGCTTATCCCAGTGGTAAATATTGTCTCTGCAGTCTTTATGTACATCGCTATGTACAATATTGGCCTTAAGCTCGGCAAAGATGCCGCATACGTGCTGCTTGCAATCTTCCTGTCACCTATCTGGTTTATCATCATGGCAGTCACAAAGACGCCATGGAACGACGCACTTGGCGCACCAAGCCTCGCACCAGAGACACGCGCTGCCGCACAAGCTACTCAGCCAACCGCAACGCCACCAACACCCCCAACCCCACCTACGCCACCTACATCACCTCAGGTATAGGGGAATACAAAAAAGAAAAACGCCGTATCAAGACGGCGTTTTTCTTTGGAGGGTCAGGTGGGACTTGAACCCACGACATTCTGCTTAAGAGGCAGACGCTCTAACCAGCTGAGCTACTGACCCATATAGGGTGGTTGGGTATTTATGGTACACCCGGCAAGATTCGAACTTGCGACACCTGGTTCCGAAGACCAGTGCTCTAATCCACTGAGCTACGGGTGCAAACAGAACACTCGTACCATAAAGTACAGAGGTAATTGTAGCATAAATTTTTCAAAAAGGCTATACTTTTAAGTAACTTATGGACATTCACACCAACATCCCCCTCAAGAGCCTAACAACAATGAAACTCGGTGGACCCGCAAAATACTTTGCAGAAGCACACACCCCACAAGAACTTCACGACCTCTACCTTGATGCGCAAACAAAAAATGTACCTGTATTTGTACTTGGTGGTGGCAGTAACGTCGTCGCACACGACGAAGGCTACCAAGGGCTTATTCTTCGCATTAAAATTCCTGGCTTTGAAGTGATTGCCGATGACCTCAACTCAACAACCATTAAAATTGGCGCGGGTGAAATTTGGGATGATGTCGTAAAGCGCGCAGTCGACATGCGCCTTAGTGGTATCGAAGCGATGTCAGCGATTCCAGGTACTGCCGGTGCTGCCCCAGTACAAAATGTCGGTGCGTATGGGCAAGAGATCGCCGAAACGCTTATTTCACTCGAGGCCTACGACACCCAGACACATAGTATTGTGACGCTGCAAAATGCAGACTGCGAGTTTTCATATCGCCACAGTATCTTCCGTGGCAGCCAGCAGGGTCGCTACGTCATCACAAGCATCACTCTCCAACTCTCAAAAAACCTTCCTGCGGCTCCGTTTTACGACTCGCTTCAGGCCTACTTCGACGAACATGCGATTACCGTCTTCACGCAACAAGTTGTGCGCGACGCGGTATCGGCAATTCGAGCCGATAAACTCCCCGACCCTAAAGTTCGCCCGAGTGCCGGGTCATTCTTCAAAAATGCACTCGTTGAATCATGGCAGATGGACGGCCTCCGCCAAGCACACCCAGACATCAAAGCCTACGAAATGGGCAACGGCACCTACAAACTCGCGACCGGATGGCTCATTGAAAGCCTCGGATTTAAGGGGCAAACGCTTCACGGCATGCATGTAAATGAAGGTAATGCACTTGTACTTATAAATGAGTCGGCCGCAAGCTATGCAGACCTCGCCGCAGCGCGTGATGAAATCATTGGCAAGGTGCGCGACACCTACCAAGTTCTCATCGAACAAGAACCCCTCGAAATACCCGCGCTCTAACCTTGCGAAAACGCTCCAAACCCCTTATGCTAGATAGCATGACACGGCGTGGGTTCACGGTGGTTGAGCTTATTATCACCATTACGATTATGGGTATCCTTTTGACTTTAGCGGTCGTTAACTTAACCGCCTCTCAAGCTAATGGCCGCGATGCCGAGCGAAAAGGTGACGTCGAAGCACTCGCACTCAACATTGAAAACTACTACAACAACCAAGATCCAAACCTCTTCATGAGTGGCGGCACGTACCTTGGCTCTAGCTACCTTAATGACTCAGAGGTAAAGCAGTTCCTACCCGACCTCGACCCTAAAAGTACCCATGCGCCAGGCGTTGATGTAAGCGGCCCAATTTCCGTGGTTGAAGCAACAAACGCGGTTGCAACAACTGCCGGCGTACTACCTCAACCGTCAAAATCAAATGATGTCTATGTCTACCAGCCACTTACTGCTAGCGGTGCGCTTTGCTTTGACCCATTCATTACCGGCGACTGCCGAAAGTTTAATATTTACTACTTCCAGGAAGTTTCTGGAACGGTAGAAGTGATTACGAGTAAGCGCCAATGATGCACCGTCAGACCCAAAACGCCGGATTTACCGCAGTCGAGCTGCTTATTACGCTTTTTGTTGCCGCAGCGTTCATTGTTGCCGGGTATCAACTTTTTAACATCGTCATTAAAGACGGCGGTGACACAAGGGCAGAATCAAGGGCGGGTAATATCGCCTACGACTACCTGCGCCGCTACTCAGACAGCGCCACCAATCCTTGCGTCCCTTCTTCACCGATCACAAACCAGCCAATCACTGTCGCGGAGCTCACCAACGTAACCGTAACCGTTTCAATCACCTGCCCTCAGCAGCAAACATCGTCTCTGAGTAAAGTTGATGCGACTATCACCTACAACTCGCCCTCATCAACTGTCCACTACGCAACCTACATCGATAAATCAAAAGGCGCCTCACCAGTCACCACTGTCACCGATGGCCTTGTTGCACAATATAAACTCAATGGTAACGCCAAAGCCGCAGTTGGTGGCCCAGACGGCGTCGTGTACGGCGCAGTCCCTACGACTGACAAGAACGGAACACCAAACTCTGCCTATGGATTTAACGCAGCGGTCGAGTATCAATATATTGAAATCCCTTCTACATTTGGCTTTGGCACCACCAATGCGACCATTTCCCTTTGGGTCTATCAGGCATCCGCCAGCGCCTCTGGTCAATATGTAAAGGTTGGGGATCCAGCCGGATTTGGTATCGGAATCGGAGGAGGTAACTTCGACAATAACACCCCGGGTTCAAAAATTATCGGACTCTTCGAGGGTATTCGCTGGATCGATACCGGCACAAACCTCGGCACGGGCTGGCACTATATTGTCCTCACTCTTAATAGTGCGGGTACACCAACCTTCTACCGTGACGGCGCACTTGTAGGGTCGTATGCAGGTGCGGGCACGCAAACACCAAACGGCGACCTTACCCGTATCGGTGGCCGCGGTGGTCGATTTGTAACGGGTTCTATTGATGACGTACGCTTTTATAACCGCGCGCTCACCATCTCTGAAATTGCACAACTTAACGCAGCAGGGCCACAGTAATGCAGGTGCTTAAGCGAGGCTTTACGCTTGTCGAAATGATGGTCATCGCACCAATCGTCATCCTTTTAATCGGCGCCTTTATTGCACTCATCGTTAACCTCACGGGTGAAGTGATGTCATCACGCGGCTCAAACGTCCTGACCTACAACCTTCAGGACGCATTGAACCAAATCGAGGAGGACGTAAAGCTCAGCTCAACCTACCTTTCGAGTACCAATATTAATATCTCCTCAACCAAGCAGGGTTATGGTGGCGACACTACAAATGGAAGTACCGTTCCATTTACGAATATTCAAAAATCAGGCGGGTCAACGGCAAGCCTGATTCTTAATGGGCTCGTCACGAATGGAAACCCGATGTCGACACTTACTGGCTATGTGTACCTTGCTAACAGCCCAAACCCTTGTACAAGCGTGAGTGAATACTCGAACAACCGCCCAATGTCGATGAATATCGTCTACTTTGTCGATAGTCAAAATACATTGTGGCGCCGCGTCATTATGCCCTCAAACTATGCAACCGCGTCGGTACGATGTGGGTCTGCGGCACCTTGGCAGCAACCAAGCTGTACACCAGGCTATAACACTGTCACAATGTCTTTCTGTAAAACAAATGACATGCGCATGATTGACGGCGTATCCCCGAGTGACTTCGTGGTGCAATATTTCTCTTCCGCTAGTAGTACTTCGGCTGACACTACCGCAAATAACCCCACCGTCACAAACGACACCGTGCGCAACACCGCATTGCAGGCAACGCCTACTGTAGCCGTGACAATTACTGCAAAGCAAACAGTTGCGGGGCGCGATATCCAGCGTGCCGGCACCGTACGCGCCACTCGCCTTGATACCAACGCATCAAGTATTGCCATCGATGCACCACCAACAGAGGTACCGGCTGTGCCGAGTGTCACAAGTACTGTATCTGATGGCCACAACGTCACCTTCACTTGGCCGCGCGTCGCAACCGCAACCTCATACGACCTTGAGTGGCGTCTTAATGGTGGTGCATGGCAAGCCGAACCCGAGGCAACAAACGTCGATAACAACAGCCGTAGCTACACCATTACCGACGGTGGCCACCAAGATACCGTTGAGGCGCGCGTCCGCTCAACCAATGCGCTCGGTGACTCAGCCTGGGGCACGAACTCACTGACTATTCCACTTTGGGCGCCGCTTATTTTGAAGGGCGGCTGGACGGACTACGCCCAAGGCTATACAACCGCAGCCTACACCAAAACAAAGGCTGGCGTGGTGATGCTTAAGGGACTCGTACGAGGTGGAACTGGCGATATCGGCACACTCCCTCCGGACTACGCACCAGAAAAGGTCATCATGTTCGCAACAAGTAGTAATCAAGTGGTCGGAAGGCTCGATATTAGAGCTGATGGTACGGTCGATGCCGAAGTTGGAAACTCTGCCTGGTTTAGCCTAGACGGCACGGCATTCATGCCAAACGGCACCACCTTTACAAACTTCTCGTATCAGAATGGATGGACTACATGGGACTCGGCCAATTGGAACCCTGCAGGCTATGCAACGGATTCATTAGGTCGCGTACACCTTAGGGGTCTGATGAAGGGTGGGACTACAACGGCCGGTACTACTATTGCTTCAGTGCCATCAGCCATTCTCGCTCCCGAATATACCCACTGGGTACAGATTGTTAATAACTCTGCAGGACACTTAAGTACCGTTCCTTCAAATTCAACTCTCATCGCAAAAACTGGCGCAAGTACTCAATTCAATAGCCTAAGCGCAATGTACTACACCTCATCTAGGGCTTCCGGTACAACGTGCACCACCCAATGGTGCAATATGTCACTCCAAAATGGATGGGTACATTATGGCTCACCATATAGCACGCCTCAGTACACCAAGGGAAGTGATGGCATCGTGAGTCTTAAGGGGCTCATTAGATCGGGCACTTCAGGCGCAATCACTACATTACCTTCTGGATATTGTCCTAAACAACGCCTCCTCATGACCGTCATCACTGCTGACGTATGGGGTCGTGTCGATATGATTCCACAAGGTAACGGAACGTGTATTCTTACTGGAAACTCTTACAGCACCACCTGGCTCTCTCTTGATTCATTCAAGTATATCGCTGACCAGTAAAAAAGTAGATAAAAAAGCTTGCGCTTATCTCACAATTTATAGTACACTCTCATCAGAACAACTAACTGTTTATAAATAGGGGGCAACTCACAATGAGTTTCACAGATATCAAAACTAAAAGCCAAGGTTTCACCATCGTCGAACTCTTGATCGTCGTTGTTGTTATCGCTATCTTGGCTGCGATTACTATTGTGTCTTACACAGGTATCACAAACCGTGCAAATGCTGCGGGTGCGCAAGAAACCGCTTCAAACGTACAAAAGAAGGTTGAAACGTACGCTGCCGACAGCACCGCCGGCAACTACACGAAAGCAATCAACGACTTGACCGCAGCCGGTAACTCGTGGACCCTGCCTTCAAATACGCTAACAACTTCGAACCCAACTGCAAGCAACGGTAGCAACACCGTACAGTACCGCATCTGTGGACGTGCGAACTCGGGTACATCACCTGTAGCAGCACCTACTACTATCGGTGGCATCTCGGTACCTACTGGCTACATTATTGCCTACTGGGATTACGCAGCATCAACACCTGGAGTAAACACAAGTGGTGTTACGGGTGGTCAAGTAAGCGGTTCTGTAACAGTCGGCTCAACTGTATACAACATTGGTTGTGTAGCAGCAACAGCAACAGGCGCTTAATTAGCAGCCAACTGTCAAAAAAATCACCGGCTTATGCCGGTGATTTTGCGTTGTCTACACGTGGCCCAGGTTTAGTGCAAAGTCTGGATGATTCTCTTTGCAATCCGCACCATATCCTCTTCCTTCATTCCCTGCGTTGTCACCGCAGGCGTACCAAGTCGAATACCGCTTGGGCGGAACGGAGGTAGTGGGTCATCAGGCACCGAATTTGCGTTCAGTGTAATACCGACCGCCTCAAGTCGCTCCTGGGCTTCTTTTCCATCAATACCAAAGCTTTCGTAGACATTCGCGAGAATAAGATGGTTCTTTGTTCCACCGCCGACAAGCTTCAAACCGCCCTTCTTAAGCTCGTCTGCAAGCACCGCAGCATTCTTGAGTACTTGTTCGGCATATTCTTTAAACTCAGGCTGTGCAGCTTCATGGAGCGCCACAGCCTTAGCCGCAATGCTATGCATATGTGGACCACCCTGCATACCCGGAAATACCGAACGGTCAATCAAGGTTGGAATATTTTCGACCGTCTTTTCCGGTGCCTTCAATGGATTGCTTACAATGCCTTTTGAAAGAATCATGCCCCCGCGTGGGCCGCGAAGTGTTTTATGAGTCGTCGTCGTCATCACATGGAAGCCGTAATCAAGCGGATTCTTTGCAACACCCGCTGCAATAAGCCCTGCAATGTGCGCCATGTCCGCCACAAGCAGCGCGCCAACTTCATTACCAATGGCCGCAAACTTCTCGTAATCAAGTTCGCCCGAGTAGGCACTAAAGCCAGCGAGGATAATCTTCGGCTTGTGCTCAAGTGCAAGTGCACGAAGTTCATCGTAATCAATCTCGCCCGTTTCGACGTCCTTCAAACCATAGCGAACAAAGTTATACAGCTTTGCGCTGCGTGTCACCGGCGCACCATGTGTAAGGTGTCCACCGTGACTGAGCTCCATTGCGAGAATCGTATCACCCGGTTCAAGCCACGCACTATACACCGCTTCATTCGCAGGTGCGCCCGAGTGTGGCTGCACATTAGCGTGGTCTGCGTGAAACAGTGCCTTTGCGCGGTCAATCGCAAGTTGCTCTAGCGGATCCGTAAACTCTTGTCCACCGTAGTAACGCTTCCCTGGATAGCCTTCGGAGTATTTATTTGTAAATACACTTCCCAGCGCAGTAAGTACATCGTCACTCACGTAATTCTCACTAGGAATAAGCTCAATCACCGACTTCTGGCGCGCTTCCTCACCAGCAATCAACTTCGCAACCACATCATCATTCTTCACCGTAGGGCGTATATCTGTCATATTTTATCTCCTGTTAAAACTATTATAGTACAGAGGTGAATATCTTACACCTTTGAGAGGGAGGCTAAAAGCGAAGTGCAGCCCTTGAAATTACATCGCTAACACGTGAATTTCAAGGCGCGTAACGGCCTCCCGAACGAAGATGTAAGATATTCGGCTCTGGCGCAAGTCTTGATTTTATATCAAATATGACATATCATAAGCCCTATGGATTCAAAGAATTACGCAGCAAAAATTGGAACACTAATTCAAGAAACACGTCAAAACAGAGGTATGACCCAGGCAGAATTGGCCAAAGCGCTCAGCACCAGCCAAAGCGCCATCAACCGCATTGAAAAGGGGGGTCAAAATATCAGCCTTGATATGCTCGCCCGCATTAGCGATGTGCTCTCTAGTCAAATCGTGTCAGTAAACCAGCCAGGTTCAATCAATCTCAAGGTTGAAGGTGGTAAACCACTTTCTGGCCGTATTACTGCAAAAACCAGTAAGAATGCTGCAGTTGCGCTTCTTTGTGCCTCTCTTCTGAACCGCGGAACCACCACGCTTCGCAACGTCGCTCGTATCGAAGAAGTAAATCGTATTATCGAAGTACTTAACAGTGTCGGCGTAAAGACTCGTTGGTTCAATGGTAGCGACCTCGAAATTATTCCTCCCGCAAAACTCAAGCTTGCTGAAATGGATGTCGAAGCCGCAAAGCGTACCCGTAGCATTATCATGTTCCTCGGACCACTCCTTCACCAATACCGCACCTTTGAAATTCCTTTTGCCGGTGGCTGTAGCCTTGGTGAACGCACCGTCGAGCCACACCTTGATGGCCTTCGCCCATTTGGCCTTGAAGTTGAAACAACTACTAGCCGCTACAAGGTAAGCACTTCAAGCCTCAAGCCAGAGCGTGCAATTGTGCTTTCAGAACGTGGTGACACAGTCACCGAAAACGTCCTGATGGCAGCGGCACTCAACGACGGCGTCACTATTATTCGCAACGCCAGCCCAAACTACATGGTGCAAGACCTTTGTTTCTACCTTGAAAAGCTTGGGGTAAAGATTGAAGGTATTGGCTCAACTACCCTCACCGTCCACGGTGTGCGCGACATCAACAAAAACGTCGAATACGCACCAGCCGAAGACCCAATTGAGGTAATGAGCTTTATCGCTGCCGCAATTGTGACGAAGTCTGAAATTACTATCGAACGCGCACCAATCGAATTCCTTGAAATCGACCTCAAGTTCCTCGAAAACATGGGCTTTGAATACGAACTTTCCGATGAATATACCGCACTAAACGGTCGCACTCGCCTCGTTGACATTACCACCAAGATAAGTGACCTCAAGGCGTCAGTTGATAAGATTCACCCTATGCCATTCCCTGGCCTCAACATCGACAACCTGCCGTTCTTCGCGCTTGTTGCCGCGTCGGCAAAAGGTCGCACGATGATTCACGACTGGGTCTACGAGAACCGTGCTATCTACCTGACCGAGCTCACAAAGCTCAACGCAAAGGTGGAGCTTGTTGACCCACACCGCCTGTACATCGAAGGTACGACCAAGTGGAAGCCAGCTGAAATCATCACCCCACCCGCGCTTCGTCCTGCGGTAGTGATCTTGCTTGCGATGCTTGCGGCACCAGGCACTTCAATCCTTCGTAACGTCTACTCGATTAATCGTGGCTACGAAGATCTTGCAAACCGCCTCAATACACTCGGCGCGCAGATCACCGTCATTCGTGATATCACCGAGTAATTAATAGCCGGCAAAGTAATCGGTTTTGACTCCGCGAGCACCAAGCTTGCGGAGTTGCTTTTTACCAAATTGCACAAATGGTGTCGGGCCAGAGATATACGCCCAGCGCTCAGAAACATCAGGTACCATCGCGGCGAGCTCATCGTAGTTAATTCGAGATCCTTGGCTGTACTTCCAATCGTTCGGTAAATCCTTTGGCTTTTCGGGTGCAACTACAATCACATCAATGCCAAATGCAGTAAGCTCTTGGGCGTACGCCAACTCTTGTGCACTACCGACCGCATACACCAGCGTGATGTCGCGGCTATTCTTTTTTATCGCGCGTAAATGGCTTATAAATGGAGTGATGCCTATGCCACCTGCCACAAACACCAACTGCTTCGCTTCGTCTTTTGGCAGTACGAAATCGCCCGCCACAACAGTCGCACGAATCGTGGCACCATCGCCAAGCGTGCGTAGCGTGCGCTTAAAGCTACTCGATGGCTCGTAGAATTTGATACCAAATGAAATCTGCTTCGTATTTGGCTGCGAAGTAATACTAAATCGTCGACGAATACCGCGAAAATCAGCACGCTTGTGTGGAACCATGAGTTCCATGTACTGACCCGGCTCGTAAACAAACGGTTTTTCGGTTTCAAATACAAACTCGTCAGTTGAAGGTGTGAGCTGGGTGCGCTTTTTGAGTTTCAAGGTAAGCACATAGCGGCCCGCAAATACCGCCGCAACAATGTTACCAATCAAAAGTGTGAGCGCCGGTGTCATCTGAAAGGCCCCAATCTTAATTGGAAGCAAGAAAGCAACCGCAGTCACCGCAGCGACAACATACATCTGCCAGCGGCGCGGCGGTAGCGTGAGCGGTTCGGTCAGCATAATACCCGCAAGGAAAAGAATCGGCCACGACATCAGGAGCCATATGCTTTCGCCAAAAGTCGCGCCAAAAATCAAAAACTCAATTAACAGGACTGGTATTGTGATCGCCAGGAATGTGCCCACTACCCAATAGCGTTTACTTTGGTAGAGCGAGATTAACACAACCAACGCAACAACAGGCGTAAGAATTGGCGTCGCCACCCACCAGCTCGCCGCACCTAAGCCGGTAAAGCAGATTACCACTGCCGCAAGGGCTGCGGGGTTAAAGATATGCCGACCGCGCCACGTGAGAATATATTTCGATACACCCGCAATAAACCCGACAAAAGCCAAAACTACCAGCTGCGAAATATCTGCTGATGGTGTAAAAATAAGCGTCAAAATAAGCCCGGTAATAATTGAGGATTCCCAGTATGCTTTTACGCCAAAAAGCCACCCACAGAGCAGGCTCGCGATATACGTTGTACCCACGAGCACCAATGCGCTCAGTGCCAACGCAAGTGGGGTGAAGTTAAAATATCCTAGCGCGCTTAGCAGCAACGCGACTAGAAAAATGCCCGATAGCCCAAGCCCGATGCCAGTATACATCGAAAATGGTCGCAACATTTTATTAATATATTCTAAGAACTTCATTCAAAAATACCTTTCGCGAAATAATCTGAGTATTCAACGCTTCCATCCGCATGCATGCGCATATACTCATAAGTATACTTTGCACGAAGCGTTTCGGGAGAAGTAAAAAACAATGCAGTCGCCAAGCCATCCGCTACCATCGCGCTATCGGCAACCACCCAAGTGGCGATAATTTCGTGTGTCGGCGACGCCGTATTGGGGTCGATAATGTGATGCCACTCACCCCACTTGCGACGATTACTCGCTGAAGCGCATAGTGCCTTATTGTGTAGGTCGACCGTTCCGATTACTTCTTCAAAATTGTGTGGATTTTCAAGCCCGACTTGCTGCGTAGTATCACCCACAATGCGCATATCACCGCTCGCATCGACTACGAACGAGCTATAGCCATCAGCCTTTAATAGTTCGATAATTGTATCAACCGCATAGCCCTTGCCCACTGCACCAACATCGAACATCACAGGCTGATTTGTGGTGATGACATTCCCCTTACGCTGGACCACCTCACCATAGCGAGGAACCGGGTGAATTTCTTTCTTAGATTGTAACGAATACCGCGCGTCGTACCCCGCATCCGCCAGGGCCTCTCCTACGAGGGGCGTGACTTTTCCATCGGTTAATTCGTAGAGTTCTTCATACAATGAAAAGATTTCCTTGGCGTCTGACGGAAAAGTATAGCTCCCGGGTTTATCTGCAATGACCGACACAAACGAATCGCCAATAAACCGAGAAAAGGTAAGTTCAAACAATGCAAGCTGCTTTGTGACGCGTTTCTTTGTGGCGTCGCCTATTGGCACGCCTGAGGCAATTTCCCAGCTTGTGCCAAGTGCATCAAAGCGCCAATTATGCGCGAGCGTCGTCTCGGATTTCATCAAGGGCATCATTAAATCCATTTGAAGTAAGCGAAGAACCCGCCACGCGTGAAAGTGACAGCCCGTTAATTTTTTTGCCAACTACAAGTGCTTTGTAGTTGTCGGCAAATTGCGCCTGATACTGTCGAGAGTCGGCGGCGCTCGCGTCAGCCTCAAACGTCGTATCGGTAATCACTCCGTCCTTAATCGTAACCGTCAGCGCGACAGACTCGCGCCCGCCAGGGGAAAGATACGAGCCTGTCGCCGAGTAAGTACCGTCCTTGTAGTCCGACGTGTCGGTTGAATCAACGGTAGTAGTGCCATTTTCCGACCGAGAGGTTGGCACCGTATCGGTCACTGCTTTATTGTTATTTGCGCTATTGACGATAATCACCACACTCGTCACGATACCGATAAGTACAATTACTATTAGCGCCGCAACAGCTGGATGAATCTTCAGTTTTTGTTCCATTAAGTCCCCAATTAAATACTATATTTAGTATACAGAATTATTCCTGATACCCAGCTGAGGCAAACTAAATTACTGCTTTTGAAAGCGATTAACTTCAACGCCATCAACGATGACAGTTTCAAAAAACATATCATACGGGCGGACCCAAATTTGATACGGCTCGTAGAGGCCCTTGTACACAACGAGTTTTTCTTCAGTTTCGGTATGAAGCCCAATGCCAAGTACTTCGTATTCATTACCCTTGTAGTGTCGGTACATTCCAGTAATATCGCTATCCATATTTTTATATTATAAACTACACACCTTCCGTGACGCGCAGAAGGCCGCGACGTACCTCGCGAGGATCGAAGCGCAGAAGACTGGGAAAAGATTTGGGCTAATTTGGACCGTTGCAGAAAAAGAATATTTCAACGATGGCGTAACACAAAAAGCAGACCTCGTTATCGGGTCTGATGATGGCACCTATGATGTTGCTGCAATTGAAGCGGCTATACACAAATCTTTATAATTTGGTACCCCGGACTGGATTTGAACCAGTGACCTTAGGCTTAGAAGTCCTCTGCTCTATCCAACTGAGCTACCGGGGCGTGCTTGTCATTATAACAAAATTTATAGATACGCACCCCTAGGACTTGACCAAATAGTGCTCATGCTTCATAGTTTTTCTTGAAACTATGCAAAAAATAAAAATAGAAAATAACCCACACTATGCACAGGGCTTCACCCTAGTGGAGCTTATTATTGTCATTGTCGTCATCGGCATCTTGGCCGCGATCAGTATTGTGTCGTACAATGTTGTGCAAGATAATGCCAAGTCGCAGTCTATTTCTACCGACCTTACGAAAACCGCATCCGCGCTCACTAAATACAAATCAGAGACCGGTAGCTACCCTACTTCAGCGACGCTATTTAATAGCTCTATCGAAAAGTCTAATACGAGTGGGCAGACAAACTACACCTACACTTACAACGCGACAGATGGTAGCTATTGTCTGATTGGCGCAGGCACGAAATCTTCATTCGTTGTCACAAGTGCAAGCTCCCAGGTGAGTGAGGGCACAAGCTGCCCAGTGAACCTAACCATCACCGCTCCAGCAGATATCGATACTGCTCCAAACACGAGTATTACCATCACAGGAAAGGCAGCCCCTGGAAATAGGATTATCGCGAGCCAATGTGCGTCACAAGCAGCAGGATTCCAGCCAGGCACACGCTGCAACGCATCATCTACAGTCTCTACAACGGTTCCCGCCTCTGGAAACTGGACCCTTAACGTCTATATGGTAGACTTCATCGGAAGCGGGCAAACAATCCTCGGCGCAAGCCCGCAAACTACAAATGCAAACTGCACCGGTGTTGGTCAGTGTCAAATGCAAATTTTTGACTTCGGCAAAACGACAAGTCCAACGAATGTGAACCAAGCGATCGGCTCAAAAACAATTCCGGTATACGCTCAAATCAACTAGTACCCACAAAGGCAGGGAGCGCCATGCAAGACAATCAATACAATCCACTACAGCAACCCGAGAGCGAACCTCAGCCTGTCCAGCCTCCTCTTCCGCCCGTTCAACCTATAGTCACACCAATGGCACCTCAAGCGCCACCCGTTCAGCCTGCCACCCCTCAACCGTTCAACCCGTTTGCGAATAGTAGTCCGCTAGCTAGCCAGCAACCTGTGGCACCGCCGCAGCCTCCATACACACCCGCTCCTGCTCCAAAGAAACGATTTAATAAATTGTTTCTTTTTGGCGGCATAGGGCTTGCAGTACTCCTTACTGTCCTTGGTTTTATATTTATTCCTCGTATCCTTCAATCGGCAGAGCTCGCAAAGCTCGATACTGGTTTACCCTACATCTACAAGGCCACTCTTACGAATATAGATCCAAAGGGTAAATTTGAGTATCCGCTTGGATTTACACCCAAAAAGGATACCGAACGACCACTGGATAGCTACCATGAATACTTCCAGGTCTTTTCGGATGATAAGTTCACAAAAGTAGCTGTTGACACGCTCATGACTTACATTGATCATAATGGCAAGCTCATTATCGGCCCGAGTACTCCGGTTGATATTCAGCAGGCTTATGACCTTCAAACAAAAGGAAAAGTTGCCTTAGCCAAAGATCGCGAATGGGGATTTCACGATAAATACTTCTTGGTTCAGTACGTCGACCTTAATTCTGGTAAAAAATTGGAAAAGCCCATCGTGCAACCGTTCCAAGTTGAGCATATGCTCTCCACGCCAAAAGTATCTTACTCGCTAGATGAAAAGGGTAATCTAAATCTCTCTTGGGAAAAAGTGGAAAACGCAGCCGAATATATTGTCGCGAGGGTTGATAGAAGGGGTGGTAGCGGTAGTGCAAACGTATACGCAACACTGCCGCGAGACACGCTCACATGGTCAAGTACAAGCGAATCCAACATGAATACTGGATTTACACAGAACCTCATTATTTCGGAAAGATCTCGCACTGCAGATGAAGCGCAATATACGGGGACCGGGTCCATTGATCAAGAAGCATTCTCGCGACAAGATGATATCGATGTTGCTGTATTTGCACGGCTTGGCTCAGAAGTGTCAGGGTACGAATCCCTCGACACTCTTGCAATTCGTGCAGAGGCACCCTACAGCTTTGCGACCTACACCGCGCGAGCAATGAACATTGAAGTAGCAGGCGCAGTCGAAAAAGTTTCCGATATCCCCGCCACTGTCCCCGTAAGTCTCGCAGATGGACGCACCGCTTTGCAGTCAATCACGGTCAACGTGGATGCCGCACGCATTTCGAACAATAGTATATTTAACACCGACACAAAGCGCTACATGACCACGCTTGACGTCCCTTATACAGTAGACGGTACGGGGCTTAGTTGGACCTATCGAATTGAAAACTTTGATAAAAACAATTATAAACAGCAGCTACAAGACGTCATCGCAGCGAATAAAGAAAAGCAGGTTAAAACCGGAGCCGCAAGCTTTGCAATCCTTGAAGAGCCAAAAGCCGGTATTGATACATCAAATGCAGTCAAAACAATGCCTTCCGTACCTTACAAGGTAAATGGTAGTACAGAGTTTGTGAAATTTATTGCAGCGAATCTTATTAACGGCAATGAACTTATTGATGTCAGTAAGTATGTCAAAGACGGTTCGATTACACCCCAAGATGCCTTCCAGGAAGCAACCAGCCAGAACCCTTACGCAATGTATGTCAGCGGTTACTACTACTCAGAAAGTAAGAAGATGATTCAAGTAAGCTACAGCGGAGAGAGGGCGAAACGTAGTGAGAAAATAAAAGCTCTATCAGTTAAAGTAAAGTCTGTCGTCCAATCTATTATTAAAGGTAACATGTCGCAAACCGATAAGGTACGTGCTATTAATACATACATCACAGATAACGCAAAGTATAATTACGATGCACTTGCTGTGTCAAACTCTTTCTTAGCTCCAGCACTCTACGCAGATGCCTGGACCGCCTATGGAATCTTACTTGATGGCACTGCCGTCTGCGGGGGATACTCACTCGCTTTCAAAGCGTTGGCTGACGAAGCTGGGCTCGAAAGTGTCTACATCACTGGGTACATCGACAGTACCAATCGCCACGCATGGAATAAGGTCAAAGTCGATGGCAAGTGGACCGTCATCGATACTACCTGGAACGACTCGGCGAGCTCTCCAAACAAGTACTTAATGATTACCGACTCACAAGCCGGTCAACTCCGTAGTCAAGTTGAAGACTCTGCGTGGATTGCGGATCCGTTCTTGAAACAATACCAGGCGCTTTAATTTCCCACGTTAGCTTCAGATGCACTCTTTCTCTAGTCTAAATACACATATAAAATACCCGCCCCAATAATAAGTGCGCATATAAAACCAATTGGTGCAATCCGGCTACGGGTAGGGCGGCTTTACGATTGTTTAAATAGTTATCGTAATTATGGTGATTGGCATTATCGTTGGTATTACTGTCGTTTCGTACAGTGCAATTACCCGCAGCTCTAACGAACAATCACTTAAAAAAGACTCGCAGGCCATCGCCTCTCAACTCACTAAATATAAATCAAATAACGTACCTACCCAGAGACTCCCGAGGACACCAATATAGACAGTACCTCGGTCGTAAGCCTTAACTGTACCTACGGTACGATTAGCGATACCCACTGCTTAGTTGGTGCGGGCTATAACAACCTCAGTTTTTACATAACGAGTGGTAATACCGATCCCGCTGAGGACGAAACTTGCCCAATAATGCCCGAATAAACACCTGGTATACTAGGCACATGACCACAAACACCCAAGACCTTACAACCGCAACCTACGTTGCCCGCTACAATCCATCAACCGCTTCGCACTATTTTGTTCGTGGCATTATTTCAACGATTATTTGGACGGTTATTGGTATAGCTGTTACTCTATTTATCGCCCAAATCAATCCTGACTCATTATGGCAGACAATTGTTTCTGCTGTTATTTTTCTCTTCCCCGCGCTGATCTCACTAAGCGCCGCATTTAAAGCAAAGAACCGCTATAACACCGACGACCACCTCGCCATTGCCGTTACACCTACCGGCCTTGCACTACCAGGCCGCGGCACTATTACATGGGATCATATCGTTGGCGTGCGAAAGTCTGGCACCGGCCTTGCGACCGGAAGTGTATTCTTATTTGCATTCGAGGCACTCATTGGTACCCGTGAGACCAATAGTATTAGCATCCACGTAAACGGCGGTGTTGAAGAACTCGACAAACTTGCAAACGCTCCAGGCGTAAACCCGGCCGTGGTTGCCAGTTTAGGTGTTGGGGCAACCCGCAACGATCCCAGCAAGGGTTACCGCATTCCAACCGCATTTATTCAAGGCCTTGGCCAAGATACCTACAACAAAACACTCGCTGCGGTTATCGATGCTGCTTCAAAGCAGGGCGTTCCTACGAATTGGTAACTAAAAAGAAAAAAGCCGTATCGTTGACACGGCTTTTTTCTTTGGTGCGGGCGGAGAGAATCGAACTCTCATCACATGCTTGGAAGGCACGTATATTAGCCATTATACGACGCCCGCAGACCTGAACTACTATAGCATATTTTCTTTGAGGACTCAATCTGTTACAATAGCTACTGCTAGACGCAGCGACCACGGCGTCATTTTTATAGCACACATCCATGGCGGGTGTAGCTCATCTGGTTAGAGCGTCGGGTTGTGGTTCCGAAGGTAGAGGGTTCGATCCCCTTCACTCGCCCCAAGACATTATCTATAAGCCGGCGGCAATATCGTCGGCTTGTTGTTTTTTACCGAGCACTTCTTCGAGGTGTTCTTTTGTAATTTCAATCGTTGCACCCGGCATAGAACCCCTTTCAAGCAGAAGTGTTGCAACCATATTCTCTACGGTACGCTGCACCATACGGCGCATTGGACGCGCACCAAGGCGAGGGTCGTAACCACGTTCAACCAAAAGCTCTTTTCCGTCCTGGGTCACAGAGATAGTGATCTTTTGCGAGGCCAAGTTCTTATTTACATCCGCAAGAATGAGGTCGACGACTTGAAGAAGTTCATTCTTTTGAAGCGGCGCAAATACCACCATTTCGTCGAAACGGTTTAAAAATTCTGGGTGGAAAATATGACTACTAATAAGCTCATTCACAAATTGCTCTTCAAATTGCTGCAAGCTGTAGCCACGCTGAATATATTCCTGAATGCGATCCGCGCCCGCGTTACTTGTGGCAATCACCACAGTGTCACGAAAGCTCACCTCTCGGTTGCGCACATCGCGAAGAATACCCTCATCAAGAAGCTGTAGAAGTGTTGTAAGCACACTTGAGTGAGCCTTTTCCAGCTCGTCGAGCAGTACCACACTAAACGGCTGCTTCATCACCTGGGCGGTAAGGCTACTTGGGTCATCGGCGCCGTCCGCAATCAGGCGCGCGACGTCATCAGACGACACAAATTCGTTCATATCAAGACGGATGATATTATTTTCCCCGCCAAAGTAAACCGCGGCGAGCGACTTCGCAAGTTCGGTCTTACCGACGCCCGTAGGACCTAGGAAAAGGAACGTTCCCACCGGGCGATTCTGGTTGCGAACACCGGAACGTGCGCGGCGCAGTGCGTTAGAAACCACGCTCACAGCCCTTTCCTGACCAATCATCCGCTTATGGATGAGTGACTCGAGATTCAAAAGCGTTTCTCGCTCGTCTTTGTCGCTAGCATTTGCGGTTTTCACACCGGTTGTCTTTTCGATCGCAGTATTAACCGACCGTGCCGACACAAGTCCGCCCTCCTCGGGGTATTCGGCGGCTTGTTCAAGCAAAGTAATAGCCTGACCTGGCATCGCCACATCATAGACGTATCGCTGGCTCAGTCGATATGCCTCTTTAAGCGCCTGATACATAAAGGTCACCTTACGACGGTGTTCAATCATTGGCAGGTGGTCTTCAAGAACTTTAAGTGTGTCAGATTCATCGGTTGGCTGGACCACAATACGCGCCATCGCACCAGTCAGCGCAGGAGTGCGCTTGCTAATTCGCAGGAATCGCTGCTCGTCCATAGTCATGATGATACGAAGACGGCGCGCCTCAATGACCGGAAGAAGGAGCGACGTAAGATCAACCGCGCCCACGCCCTCTTCGAAGAATAGCTCAGCATTATCGAAGCAGACGATAATATTTTTTGCCGCGAAAGCTTCACCGAGCAAGTTACTCACGAGCGCCTCAAGACCGCCTCGTTGGCCAGCAGCCGCAAGAATGCGTGAAGCATCAAGCATAAATACCTGCTGATACCATAGTGATTTTGGCACCGCCGCGCTTGGACTCATTAGTTTTTCCGCAAGTTCGTATACAAGCTCTGTCTTACCAACGCCGTCACGCCCCACAAGGGCAATCGTACCGCCTGCTTCTATATTCGATACCAACTGCATTAACGTGTCGGTGCGGATTTCACCGCGTGCCATCGTGCCGCTTTGCGCAATATTCACCCCAAAGCGAGAGAGATTTGGAATCCAGCCAAACGACCAATCACGTCCAATGCCACCCGGCTGTTTTGGCTTGCTTGATTTCGTCGCAATAAGGTTTGAGATGTAGTGATACCACTTCACGCCGCGCATAAGGTCTTCGTCGCTCAGCTGCAAATGCCCAAGCAGGGTTTCACGCATTGGCACCTGGCGGACCATCGCAACAATCAACACCCCCGGGCTTACCTTGCCATCAAGACTATCGGCAATTTTAAGCGCCTCTTCAAAAATACTTGCCGTATCATCAGAATTCTCAGAACTGACTTCTTTCAAGAAACTGCCACCGATCCCAAAGCGAACCTCGAAGAAAAGCCCACCGTTTACTTTCATAAGTGCGAGAGCGATTTCTTTAGGTGACGGCTGAGGGCTCAACAAGGCGAGCATTTCAGCATCGAGACGCGCGTCGATTGAACGATTCTTGTCGTCAACGGGCACTTCACGAAGCTCATATTTATACCACTGTACGATCATCGCAGGTACCGCAGCGAGCCCAATAAGCGCCCATCCGAGTGGCATTTGCACCACGACGAGGAAAATACCAAACACAAGAAGCAGCGCAGTGGTGAGTTCAAGCCCAAAAATCCACGGCGAAAGGATTCGCCCAAATCGCGCGAGCTGTGCGCGTCGGCTGTGGTAATTAAAAAGTTTTACATCCATGTCGGTACCCATCCAATTGCAAGCATGATAAACCCAGCCACTGGCAGTAGTGGCAAGAACCACCACGCAACCATAATGACCGTTTCATACACTGCCTGCAGAATAATCACCACAATACCGAAGAGAATCGTGAAGAACCGCACGAATGCGCCGATTATTCGCGAAATAAGCTGGTCAATAAAGGCGCGAAGCTCACTTCCTATCGAGCCATCACTTCCGCCATTCGCAGAAATCTGACGAAATGGTGAAAATAGCGTCGATAAAAGTTGCCCGACCGAGAAGAATTCAAGGGTTAACGCGAAACGATGCGCTACGCGCCTCCACTGACCTACCCAACCTCGGCCATACCACCAGGATATTAGTCCCACCAGAAACATGCTTTTATTATACGGTATATCGAGTACTTTTCGCGCTATAATAAAGGATATGCCTCAATCTTTTACGATTATTCTTGGCAAAGCCGTGCGCTACGCCGCTCGCCTCCGTGGCGGCGGATCTGCCCTTCCGGGCCTTTTTGTTGAGCGCATCAGCCCTTCGTTCGTTCCTGACACGCTCGCCCAGCTTCCTCATGGTGTCGTTGTGATTAGTGGTACGAACGGCAAAACGACTACCACAAAAATGGTGGTTTCACTGCTCGAATCGCAAGGCCTCAAGGTGTTCACCAACCGTACCGGGAGCAACTTCGTGCGCGGTGTTGCTGCTGCACTACTTGGAGAAATTGACGTAAAAGGAAAACTCGATGCCGATATCGCAGTGCTCGAACTCGATGAAGCGCATGCCGTAAAGTTTGTAGAAGTTGTGCCGCCTCACTACTCGCTTCTTCTTAACGTGATGCGCGACCAACTTGATCGCTTTGGTGAAATTGACACCACCGCACGCATGCTTGAACAAATCGCCCGCGCCACCACGCACACAGTAGTCTTGAATCGAGAGGACGGGCGCATTCGCGCAATTGCGCCAAAGCTTTCAACCGAAGTACGCTACTTTGGGCTTGCCGACAACTTGCTTTCGCAGTTCCCGACTGATGACGAACTTCACGATGAAGCCGTTTCCAAAAAAGCCGCAAAAAGGCCGGATGCGGATGTTGTACTAAAAGACTTCAATGAAAAAGGCGCGGCATTTACGATTAACAAAAAGGCTTTCGTGACACCGCTCAAACTAAAGGGCGTGTATAACATTTTCAACAGTGCTGCCGCACTTGCGCTCGTGCGTGCAATCGAACCGACCGCATCGGTTAACAGTCTCCTTGGCGCACTCTCTACCGTCACACCGGCGTTTGGTCGCGGTGAAACGCTTAATGTAGGTGGACAGCCGCTCGAGCTCGTCCTTGTCAAAAATCCTTCCGGCTTCCGCCTCGGACTCGAATCATACGACCCCGACGGCTACGCAACGATGATTGCGATTAACGATAACTACGCAGATGGTCGCGATATGTCATGGCTCTGGGACGTCGACTTCACGAAACTTTCGGACAACCCAGTATACGTCACCGGTATCCGCGCCTACGACATGGCGCTTCGTCTTCAATACGATGAAGTAGGTATGGAAAAAGTTGATACCGAACTCGCTAGAGCACTCGCTGATTTTATTGCGCGTCACGATGCCATGCCAAAGCGAATTTATTGTACCTACACCGCGATGCTCACCCTTCGCAAAGAACTTTCTAAAATTACGCGTGTCGAGGTTGTCTCATGAGTGATGCAAAAAAACAAATCGTTATTGTCCAGCTATACCCGCGCGATATGAATATCTACGGCGATCACGGTAACCTCCAAGTACTTGTGCGTCGACTCGAGTGGTATGGGTATGCGCCAAAGGTTATCCACTACAACGTGGGTAATACTTTCCCTAAATCTGCTGATATCGTCATTGGTGGTGGTGGTCAGGATAGCGGGCAGGAAAAAATCCATGCCGACCTTCTGAAAATTGGACCGACTCTTAAAAAATGGGCCGAAGATGGCACCCCAATGCTTATGGTGTGTGGACTTTACCAGCTGTTTGGCCACTTCTTCCGCACACTTAATAACGTCAGCCTCGAGGGTATTGGGGTTCTTGACGTTGAAACCTACGGCACAAATGAGCGACTCATTGGAAATATCGTCACCACAAGTGATGCCTTTGGCGAAATCATTGGCTACGAAAACCACAGTGGGCAGACCTTCCTTGGCGAGCACGTAAAACCGTTTGCCACAGTGGTGCGTGGCGCGGGAAACAACTCAAAAGACGGCCACGAAGGTGCGATTTACAAAAACGTGATCGGCACCTACCTACATGGTTCGATTCTTCCAAAAAACCCAGCAGTAGCCGACTTCCTTATTAAAACGGCGGTAAAAAGGAAATATCACGCGTTTAGCAAAGACCTTATCGACGATATGTTTGCCGATATGGCACGCACCATTGCCCGCGAGCGTCCACGGTAGTTACACGATAATCTGACTTTGGCGAAAGTTATAGTTTGATTTTCGCCACATCCACACGCAGGCTCCGCCAAGAATACACACGTACATCAACCAAAACCACCTCTCTGTGAGAATCTCGCTCTGCGCCCAGGGAATATCAGCCACGAAATAGGCGACATTCGTCATGTAGCCTAAGAGCCAGCTCGTAAGCATGGCTACCCATTCTATTAGTGGCACACCAAACAGCACGCCAATCCCGCACCCAAACGTAAGGAGCATCGCAAGTGGTACTAACGGCACCACAAGAAGGTTTGCGATAATCGCAACATTTGAAATAGTGCCGAACCCGAGCGCAATAATCGGAATAGTGACTAGGTGCGCAGCGATTGTCTCACCTAGTAGCTGGCGCATAATACTCGGCTCCTTGGCACCAAAGAAATACGCATGAAGGAGCGGCGCCACAATCATCACACCCGCAAATGCCACGAAACTTAATTGCCAACCTAAATCACCCCACACATAACTTGGCTGGAAAGCAACCGTTATCGCTGCGGCAATCGGCAGCAGTACCAATGGATGAAACGCATGCCCGTAATATCCCGACAATAAACTCATACCCGACACGAGCCCCGCCCTTGTCATACTTGGGCTTAAGCCAGTAATCATCATGAATCCCAGGATCATAATTCCCGCCGAAACCGCAGAGAGATACTTAGATACCCTTAGAAGAAGTTTTCTTGCCACTCGCACCAAAATAGTCAGATTATAGCCACTCGCAACCACAATATGGGTGAGTCCTGCAATTTTTAAAGCATCAGCGAGATCTACCGGAAGCGCGCTCTTTTGGCCTGTGAGAAACCCAATACCTAGACTCGCCTGTGGCTCCGGAATAACCACCCTGACTTTTTCGGCAAACCCGTCACGTATCTCGCGCCCGACATCACCAAATTGTTGACGCTCCACTCGGTCGATACTCAGCACTGATACGACCGCAGGGAAACTTGCAANCCCCTCGCCTATCCTACCTTCAAAATAGACCGTGTCGCCCCTCAAGGCTCCCGCCGTCACCCGACTCGTCACGAGAATCGTACCCGGAAAAGTCACTCCACCAATGTACACCCCATCAAGCTGCAACGAATATGTCCCCGAAGCGCTTTTCGAAATATCCTCCTTGACCCTTCCCGATACTGCACTCGTCGTGTCATACACATACTTATAGATATCGCGTCCTACCAAGTGAAGCGAGCCATAAGAAATACCCGCACCGACTGCTAGCGCACCCAAAATCGTTAAACCCCACACCTGCCGCAAAAATAAAACCCCGACCAGTAACGGCACGGCCGCAAACCCCAGCCACGGAGGCGCACGTAGCATCTGTGAAACTGCGACGCCTACCACAAAACAGGCACACGCACCCGCGATACGCCACGACACATGAATTTTACGCTGCATCCATTTCATACCCTTATGGTATAAAGTGCGCGTGAACTAGTTTTAAACTTTAAAAGCTAATTTCTTCAATCACAATTTCGCAAGCAGTTGAATCATTTGAACTGCTATATGCCCACGCATCAGAAATACCACAACTTTGGTTTTTACCATGCAGCGCGTACTCAATGACCCGTGCATACCCAGTACTACTTGCACTTGTAGAATCGATGCCATACACCGCACCTATGTATGATTCACCTGGAACGGGGATTGTCATATCGGAAACCGGATTTGTCGTCGACTTCAAAAAACTCATCATCTGTGAGTTGAAGGCTGCATCTTCATAGACATTCACGCCCGTCACCTGGCCACATGCTGCGTTTTTGTATCCCGTACCAAGACATGTCATTGCGATTCGCTGCCCATCAAGCTCGCGTTGGGTCTTAGGATAGGTGCGTTTTGCAAGGTAGTAGGTTTTAATAGCATCATAATAAGAGCTTGTCCCGCTGACAATTTGGGTGTTATAGGCGGATTTCGTTACCCCTCGATACGCGACGATAGTAACCGTCGCAAGAATCGCAATCACTACGACGACAATAATCAGTTCGACAATCGTAAAACCCTTACTGTTTGTGTGATGCCCCATGTACTGTCCACTATACCGCTCTCGCCAAAAAATCAAAAGCCAAATAAAAAACACCCCCGGTAGCGACAGATTCGGTAAAGAATCAAAGGGATGTTCTTTATATGGAGGGACCGATGGGGCTTGAACCCATGACACCCTGCTTAAAAGGCAGGTGCTCTAACCAGCTGAGCTACGGTCCCGGACCCTATGGAGTATATAGCAACAGGGGTGATATGTCAATTAGTGCTTCTTCTTTGACTTCTCTGCAAGATGAGCCGGTTTGGTGAAAAAGAGGTCGATGACCGCAAGGATTACCCCTGCGCTAATGATAATATCTTTATACTGGCGAATCGTTGAATACACCACACCACCCGATCCATCCAGGGGCAGCGCATAACTTAACGGCTCAACCAAGAAAGCGAGTGCGAGTACCGTAAAAAGCACCGCGCCTACAAGCCGACCTACTATCCCCTTGTATGAATAGCCGTGGAAAAGCAGCAGGATTGCCGGTAGTAATACTACAAGCGATTGGGCTACCGCCTGGGTAATCACACCATCAGGCACCACGCCCGTTGCCGCAACCACCAACCCGGCGTTGTAGCTCCAGATTGTGCTAAGCGTCGCGCCGGCAGTAAGCGCCAAACCTAAAAGCCCGAAGCGCCGTTTCGAAATGAAGGCGCCGAAAAATAGCCCAAGCGCCACACCAGCCAACACAATAATTGGAATCATCAGAACGAATCCCCCGTTTCTTGATCGCTAAAATCCGCCAGCATGCCCCTCTTGATACCCGCCTTCTGCACACTTCCTGCCGGAAGCTCGAGCACATACCGAGATGGGTCTTTAGGCACAAAAGTTTTTGTGGTTGAAAGTTCAGGACTCGCGTCCGTTACAATGTGAACCACTTTCTTTTTACTATCAAGCCACACAATATCAAGCGGCACATACATATCCTTCATCCAGATNCCCCACTTGCCGTCTTCCGGGAACGCCATTAAAAGACCGCCGTTCTTTGACAGTTCTTTGACGCCCGACAGCCCTTGAATGCGCTCGGCCTCGGTATTTGCAACCCATACGCTATATGCGCCACTGCCCACTCGTACGAGTGTCGTCGGCTGAAATGTCGCCACTATATAGGCAATCACCGAAGCGACAAGAAGTGCCACCAGCCCACCGATTAATACATAAGTTGTTGCTGGTCGCCAGATACGAATACTGGGCCTATCCATAAGGCCCAGTATATCATTTTCGAGTTGAAGTTACGCTACGCGCCAACTTTATCTTTTTTGTTGCGTCGCTTCGCGTTAAGCTCGACATACTCAATAATTGGCGTTGCAACGTCGCGTCCAGTCACTTTTTCAATACCAAATCCAGGACTGGCATTTACCTCAAGGATAAGTGGACCGCGTTCAGAACGCATCATGTCGACACCAGCAACGTTAAGTCCCATGGCGCGCGCTGCCTTAATGGCCATCTTGCGCTCTTCTTCGGTCAACTTAATAACCGTACCCTCTCCACCCTTGTGAAGATTAGAACGAAAGTCGTCGTCGAGGCTCTGGCGCTTCATACTTGCAACCACACGACCACCCACTACAAAGGCACGAATGTCAGTACCGGCTGATTCTTTCACGAATTCTTGCAGGAGGATGTTCGTACCGTCTTCGTTGGTAAGGTAGAACGCCTGAAGTACAGACTTTGCCGCCTTCTTGGTTTCTGCAAGCACCACACCATTTCCATGCGTGCCACGTGCAAGCTTAATGATTACCGGAGTGCCACCGAGCTTATCGATAAGGTCATCGATGTCGGCAGAGTTACGAGAAAAGACGGTCTTTGGCACACCAACGCCCGCTTTCGCGAGGAGCTGCATACTACGGAGCTTGTCGCGTGAACGGTTAATGGCAATCGAGCTAGAGATTGTATAGACACCCTGCATTTCAAGCTGGCGCACAATCGCCGTGCCGTAGCGAGTCATGTACGAAGCGATGCGCGGAATGATTGCATCGAATTTACTTAGGTCTTCACCCTTGTAGCTTACCGTCGGGTTGTTCTTTTCAATCGAAGCGTAGCATTCTTTGTACTTAATAATCGTGACTTCGTGACCACGAGCAAGGGCAACCTCTTTGAGGCGCTTGGTAGAGTAATTTCCAGGACCGTTGGATAGGATAGCTATTTTCATCGTGTGTTCTCTCCTTCGTCGTCAAGTTCACTATTAATTCGTACGTCGACTTTTATACCATTCTCACGCAGGAACCGCCGACCTAGGAGTACCTCGCGTTTCATATCGCGTCGATCGGATAGGCCAATCTTCGTCGTATATTCTCTTCCGCCACAGATTATGTTTGTTGTGATGATAAATCGTTTCTGGCGATGCCCTGTTGCACTTCGGATGTGCGTTTCTTCAAATTCGGTCGTTTCCTGGGCAAGGCTTTTCTTACCAAGCGGGGTATATTTCAGTACCCGCTGCTTCTGTTTCCCGCGTTTCACTACCTTAATGTCGGTACAGTGGAGCGCCCCGGAATAGGCACCAGTATCTACCTTCGCAAGTGCGCCTTGAATACCGAGTTCTGGAAACTCGACATATTCAAGACAGCCAATGGTTTTTCGTCGATTCAACATACTTTTATTATCTCATGTATAACTGCGTAATTATAGCATAAATAAGCATAAAAAGCAATACCGTCTTGACTTTTTACCTCTGTTAGCGCATAACTATAGGGGTGAAAGAATCTTACATTTATATTGTTGGTCAGCCCGATGTGCAGTCCGGCGCACTTGATACTATTCGCCGCCTTGGCTACAAGGCAGGCATCTTGAGCGACACAAGGCTCACACTCAAAAATCCCGAACTCTACGACCGGATTGAAAAAGTTGATTTTGAACATATTGACGACGAACTCACCCGACTCGATACATTGCAACTTGAAGTCGCAGGGCTCGTCTGCACGTACGAAAACTACGTAGTAAGTAAAGCCAAGCTCGGTGAGCATTTCGCTGCACCTTCGCTCTCTCTCGAGTCGGCAAAACTTTGTACCGATAAATCACTCATGCGACAAGCGTTTATCGATGAAGACCCTTCAATTTCGCCTAATTTCACCGCCATCGCAAGCGTCAATGATGCGCTCGCATTCGCCGCCACCTACGGCTACCCTCTTATTATCAAGCCAACCAACCTTGTCAAAAGCCTGCTCGTGCTCCGCTGCGACAACGAAGCGCAGCTTATTGAAAACGTCAGCTATGCCCAAGAGACAATTGGTAAATTATACGAAAAGTATCATATTTACGAGCGTGAAGCGCAACTTATTATCGAAGAATTCATCGAGGGCAAGCAGTGTTCAATCGCGGCCTTTGTCGACGAACACGGAGTACCCCATTTCTGCCAAGGCGTGGTCGCGCTCACGAACGCCCAAGATATTCATGTCGATGATAATTTCCTTTACAAGCGCGAACTTCCTGCAGTTATCGACCCTGAGCTTGAAAAAGAAATGTTCCGCGTTGCGACCGCAGGAGTAAAAGCGCTCAAGATGCGTTCTGTCCCTGCGCACATTGAACTTATGTACGGGCCAAAGGGCGTCAAGATTATCGAAATTGGTGCGCGAATCGGCGGATATCGACCACGCATGTACAAATACAGCTACGGACTCGACTTAATTGAGCAAGAAGTAAAACTCGCCATCGCCCACACACCTACACTCCAAGGTGATTTCACCACGTACTGTGCAGTCTACGAGCTTTTCCCTGAACAAGAAGGTAGGTTCCAGGCCATCAAAGGTAATATCGATACCTCAATCCTCACCTATTACCGTGAAACCGCAAAAATTGATGGACCAGTTGGTCCTGCGAAGAACGGCTACAAGGCATCGGCAATTATTATCGTCACCAACCCTTCACGCGAAGCATTTGAAGCGATGTGCGCACAAGTTGAACAATTGACCGTCGAGGTTGCATAGATGAGAATCGCCCACCTTCTCCCTACGAGTGCAGTATTTCCACTTGTAAAACACAATGGTCGCTACGAGTGGGCACTTCGCCTTGCAAAGCTTCAGGTAGCGTCAGGCCACGAAGTAACTATATTTGCGGGTAATAAATCGGGTGAGGGCACCGTAACTTGGCGCACCACCGAACCGAGCGACGCGTCGAAGCGAGAACGGAATCTCGAACTCTTACATCTTGCCTTTGAAGACGACTCTTTTGATGTATACCATAGCCACTTCGACAGTCTTCACTACCTTGCCGCCGATGCAACCAAAAAACCCGTCATCGTCACGCAACACTGGTTTCCTCACCAAGAAATTGCCGATTCGGTGAGGTTTAACACCCGCGGCAACGTCATCGCAGTCCCTGTTACCCAGTTCATGCAAGATGAAGATACGAAACTTGGCATACCAAAGACAAACTTCATTTATCACGGTATAGACCTGTCGCTATTCAGCTTTAGTAAAACCCATGAAGACCGGCTTCTCTTCGTAGGCCGTATTCACCCCAACAAAGGGGTCGATAAAGCCGTTGAATATGCGCTGGCAACACAAAGTAAGCTCGACATCATTGGTAAAATTAATGCCACCGAGAACGAATACTGGAGTCGCATCGAACCTCGTATTGACGGCGAGCAGATTCGCTACCTTGGGCCAAAGCACCTAGAAGAAGTTGCCCTTGCCTACCAAACCGCAAAGGCGGTCATCTTCCCGAGTACCCACGCAGAAGCCTTTGGTCAAGTAACCGTTGAGGCACAGGCGTCTGGCGCTCCAGTAATCATCAGTGACGTAGGCGCATCGCGCGAACTCGTACACCACGGGAAAACCGGGTTTATCTGCCATGACGACGAAGATTTTATATCGGCAATCGAGGCAATTGACACTATCGACCGTCGCGCCTGTCGACGACACGCCGAAAAGTTCGACATTCACTCAATGGTTGACTCCTACACCAACTTATACGAGCAGGCTATTCGCTCGATTGACTCAACGCGCGCTGAATAAGTGGCTCGAGGCGATTTAGGAGAATCGGCGTCCAATCGATACCCGCATCCTCTGGTGTAGGTAGTAGCCCATAGCGGTGAAGCCGTAGCTGATCATCAAGATCAAGCGTTGTAATCATCGTCGCACGCTGACGCACTTCTGGCGCCGCCTGTGCAAGTTCACTATGCATTATATTCTCTTCCGCGTAGGAGAGTGGTTGCGAGTTTGTACCCTCGGAAAGCATAAGCCGAAGTACGCGGTCTGCTGCCTCGCCCGCTGCCGCAAGTGCACCTACATTACCGGTAGCAATCTTCTCGTCATAGAATGCCTTGGTTGCATCGTATACATCTCCTCCGCCCTCAAGTACGCGCACCGCCTTCGCATAGGCAAATGCCACCGGTTTACTTTCGCCAAATAGGTCTTGCTCGAGTTGGCGCTGCACCATGTTTGCGCCAGTCTCGCGTAGCATGCTGACGCGCCGACCTTTCAGCGCTCCAATACGAAGGTATCGGCTCAGCACTTGATCAGCCTGCCCCTGGTTAATATGCGTCAATTCATGAATCCCCGTCGTCAGTACATCATAAAGGCTCCGCTCGTTATTAGGGGTCATAATCACGGCATCAATGTTATTGACTGCAAAAGTGTCCTTATTGGGGTTTCGGACAACTTGATACAAACCATCGGCGGCACGAGCACCCCTGCCAGGGGTCCAGGTCGAAGCATCCTCGGCACTACGCATACTTGCATCGCCTAAAATACCTTCAAAAAGGCTCTGCATATCATCCGCACTCACCATGGTGTTACGTAAAATCTCTTTTTGCTCGGGAGTATATACGGCTGGAACTTGGTCGCCAGACTCCTCGTGCGCCGCACTTTCAAATAACGCGTCGTCCACCGCAGAGCTCGCCCCCTCATGGTCGTACCCTATGCCATTCTTTATATAATCGAGTCGCTTGTTGAGAGACGGTCGCGTCTGCTCACTTTCCGCGAAGCGTGACAGCATCGCAGGCATTGCGCGATAGGCATCAACGACCGTTTCCTCGTCGTCGATAAGTTGCGATTGCGCAACAAGATACTCAAGCGTCACAATATCACTGGCGACCATCGCGTTAATCCGTTTTGAATAAATATCAACAAATGCCCGCTTTGCCCCATCAACACCATGCACTTTATTGCGTAGGTTCAATCGATGCTCGGTAAGATAGTCTCTTGCATGAATTGCCGCTTCGGCGAAGTGAAGTGTTTTCTTTGGATCAAGCACAATAGGCATGGCGCTCATAAGTCGCTCTGAGGGTCGCTCACCACGAACAAGCGCCTGCTTCATTTCGGTTTTATAATATAGGGCACTCTGCCTCGACATTTCCGTCAGAGTCGTCTCTTCAACCGTGCCATCCGCGGCGTGTTGGGCAAGCCAGGCATACACATCCTCACTCGACTCAAACTGGCGCATAGTGCCTTCAAACCCAGGCACCTGCACATGTCCGGTCAGAAAGGCTTCGGCGAAAAACTTTGGCGCCCACATCGCCTCGCCCTTGTGCTTTCTCAGAAGTGATTCAAGTGTGAGGTCCGTGCTTACTGGTAGCTCGCAAAGTTCGGCTTCAAATCCCAGCGCCCGCTCGGCCTCTTCGGGTTCTAAGGGAAGTTCAGGGTCAAGTAACAGAGCCTCGGAGAGCCGTCTACTCCCCTTGCCGCTTCGTTCCATATAAATATTTGGCTCTTCACCCGTAATAATGTGGCGAGATACTGCAGCTGCTTCTTTTTCGGATATTTCAGTCATGTTGATGTTGTATACTTTTACAACATCATAGCAGACTCGAAAGGGTTCTAAAACTCCTCGAGGATTTTGCGCTGCTTCTTAGAAAGCTTCGTCGGAGTATCGACAATAATGCTGACAATATGCGGACCGCGCTTATCTTCGTTGCGAAGATGCGGTACGCCGTGCCCAGAAAGCTTAAAATCAGTGCCGCTTTGTGTACCCGCAGGAACTTTCATGCGGACCGTACCGTCAACTGTCGGCACTTCAATCTCCGTACCAAGCGCGGCATCAATCATCGACACATGCTCTTCAGAAAGAATAATGTCACCTTCACGGGTAAATTTCTTATCAGCCTTTACACGAATATGAATATAGAGGTCACCCTTCTCGCCGCCACCAACCGCTTCGCCGCGACCAGCCAAACGAATCGTTGCGCCATCATCAATACCCGCAGGAATCTTTACCTTAATGGTTTGCTTCTTGCGCTGCGTACCGGTTCCACGACATATCGTACACACCTTCTCGGGCACCCTACCCGCACCGTGACAGGTCTCACAAGGAACGGTTTGCTGAATTGCACCAAACATCGTATTCATGACGCGTGTCTGCTGACCGGCACCGTGACAGGTTGGGCAGGTTTTCATATCGTGGCCAGGCTCAACAGTTGTGCCCTTACAGTGCTCACAGGTATCTTCGAGGTCAAGCGCCATATCGTGCTCGAGTCCAAAAATAGCCTCGATAAAGGTCAGCTGAAGCTGCACTTCAACATCGCGTCCTTTTTTTGGACCACGCTGACGAGCGTTACCGCCGCCAAAGAATTGGTCGAAGATATCACCGAATCCACCACCAAAGTCGAAGTTTGCGTTCTGGCCATTAAACCCGCCAAAGCCCTCGAATGGGTTGCCGCCACCTGCGCCACCGCCCGCAGCACCGCCTACACCCGCGTGACCGAATTGGTCATAGCGTTGACGCTTTTGCGAATCCTTCAGTACATCGTAGGCTTCGTTAATTTCCTTGAACTTGTCTTCATTTCCGCCCTCTTTGTCCGGGTGGTATTGCACGGCAAGCCTGCGGTAGGCTTTCTTTAGCTCGTCTGCAGAGGCGGTTTTTGAGACCCCTAAAACTTCGTAGTAATCACGCTTACTCATATCTGTATTTAGTATACGGTTTTAGCACTCATATGTCTAGAGTGCTAAATAAAAAATGGCCGCATCATGTGCGACCATTTTTTTTCATTCAGCGCAGGTACTTACGCAGCCGTCTTACGACCGGTAATCGCCTTCCAGACAAAGAGCACAATCACCGCACCTACAAGGGCGACAACGAAGCTCCAAATATTAAAGCCTGTGAAGCCACTACCCCCGAGGAGGCCGAATATCAAGCCTCCCACAAAGGCGCCCACAATACCTGCGATGATATTGCCGACAACCCCCTGGCTGGCGTTTGTACCAGTAATCATTGAGGCGACCCAACCCGCCAGACCTCCGACTACTATCCATGTAATGATATCCCAAAGTCCCATAACTCTCCTCCTTCGGTTAGTATATGTACTTATTATTATACGCCTTTTTCAGTCGTTTGGCAGCCCTTACGGGGCGTATACTAAGTATATGCCGCGACGCACCAAACAAGGATTTGACACAAAATCATATCGATTCGACACTATCTGTGAAGGCAAGCGATTCTTTAAGACAGAGGCTGAAGCGCTTGATGCTGCCGACTTTCGCATGCTTGAAAATATGACTGTGACCATCGGTATCTATCAGTGCGCCACCTGTCGCAATTGGCACCTGACAAGTATTGGCCTAAAGCAAAAGACAAAACGTCGTAAAGCATAGGCGTTGTTGCTATACTGAAATCACATGAAACCGCTCATTCGCGCCTTCGGGGCAACTTTCGGAATTCTTCGCGCCGAATATCGACAGCTTTTTAACCGATACATCGCACCTATCGAGCGCTTCCCTGGCGATGCCCGTGAAATTTGCCAACAAATCATCGATCGCCTTTGGTACGGCGACTTCTACCGCACAAGCCTTGGGCATTATAACTTTTTTTGGATGCGCGACTTTGGTACGGTAGCCGAATCACTTGTCATACTTAACCATGCAACCCATGTCCACCACACTCTCAGGTGGGCGATGCGCCACTACCGTCACGGAGGGCGCGTTAAGCTTTGTATCGACAAAAATGGCAACGTCTTTAATGCACCAGGTAAACCTAGTATCGATGCGCTGCCGTGGCTTCTTCATTCGCTCGTTGTGAGCCGCTACGAACTCAATAGTGAAGAGCGTGAATTCTTGGGCGGCGAACTCAGCCGTTACGTCGACCGTTACCTCACCCCAGAGGGTGACATCAAAAAAGGCGTGCGTTACGCCGAAATGCGCGACGCGGTGTACTACGAGCGTAGCGCCTACGCAGTAGCGCTCGTGGGACGACTTGCCCAATGCGCAGACGTCCTTCAGCTTGATAATTTCCCTTTCGCCCCATCCGTCTATCGAGATATCCTTATTAATGAATACTGGAATGGCATGTTCTTTAAAGCCGATCGCGTGACGACACACTTTAGTTCGGATAGTGCACTCATTCCATTTTTCTTAAAAGTCGTCGAAGACGCAGACATGGTGAACGCCACACTTGACTACATTGATAAGACCGAGCTTAACCTCCCCTACCCAATGAAGTATGGTGAAATCCCTTCGCGCCGCCTTCGCTATCGCTTTGGGATGGGTCCGATTTCGATGCCTAACTACACCGAAACTTCCATTTGGACATGGCACGCGACGTACTACCTACACCTCCTGAAACGCTACGATCGGCCAGAATACAAAAAACAATACGACCAATTCAGCGCCCTCATCGAACGACACCAAACCTACCCCGAACTTACCAATCCAGATGGCTCTTGGTACTACGCGCCGTTCTACCGCGCCGACCCGGGCATGGTGTGGGCTGCGCTCTACCTAGAACTTCCTACGAAATAAAGGGAACCCCGCCAAGCATGCGCTTGACGGGGAAACGAGAGCTACGCAAGCTCAACGTTCTTGTCAGCCCAGTCCATCACCTCGCGCGTCAATCGGCGTGCGGCAAGTGATGTCTTTGAAGGTCGGTCTCCGTGCCACCATTGTGACCAAAAGAGCTCAAGAGGATTGAGACACTCCAGGCAATCCATGTGCTGCAATTCGCCCTGTGCGTACTGCTCGTTGCGCTCGGTGTAGACAAAGGTGTATCCTGAACGCTCCAGAGCCGCACGACTCCCGATATTCTGCTTTATGACCGCAGACTTGATACGGTGAAGCCCTAGCTCGTTAAAGGCGTACCACGTGCGTGCCTTGTGGGCAACGCTCGCGATTCCCTTACCCCAAAACTCGGGTCGGAAAATAAGCGAACCGCTTGTCGCCTGACGAATAAGGCCAGAGTGCCCGTCCTTATCGATATCGACTAATGCTGAATTACCTATGAGTGTACGGCTCTCACCGTCTACAATCCAGATACCCCAAATCAGGGAATCCTTCGCAGCGCGAGTCTTCTCAAACCACTCCTCCTCATCTTCAGCGGTCGGTGCGAAGTCCATACCCATGTACCGCGTAATACTTCTGCGCTGCAGCCCGCCCCCGTGAGCAAGACTCACGAACTCGGATATCGTCTCCTTGGTCATAGGCGCAAGTTCAATCTGCAACTCACCAACGGTGAAGCGCATAATGGGACCAAATGCCATGATCCTCTCCTTTCCCTAGCCGGACCGTCCGGGCTAGTGTTATAGGCCTCGTATTTCGAGACCAGATGAGCCTCCAGGTTCCGCGAGAGTATATCTTTAGATGATAAAAGCCTCCGAGCTGGAGGCTTATCTTGTATCAAAATGATGGGTGATTAAGAGTTCAGATAAGCCATATCGGTGTCAATGCGAAGAGTGCCGCCTTTGACTGCGACATGCTTCATAGTGAACTGATATGAATTAAAACTGTTCATAAGCTTAAAATAATATAATTATTTGCTTTCGTCAACTTTTTGTTTAGAAGTAGCGCTTTGGCGGGCAGTGAAAATAGCGCCCACCCCTAGCAGCACAAGTACCGCACCGACTGCAATGCCCGCCCACTGCGATCCACCAGTGTCACCGTAGAATGCGGCCGTCGCGTCCGTTTTTACGAAAGCCTCTTCTGGTTGCAACGGGTCATACACAATTGGCGCCGTCGAACCTACTTTCACCTCATCTTTATTTTCTTTGCAGTTATCTCCAACCGACTGCACTTCATATTCTTTGTCGTTCACCGTGTAGTGATAGACCGGGCAATACACTGTTTCGATGTGCCGACTCCGTCGGGTACCCTCCGTCACCGCGTTACTTTCTACCGCGGCAACCTTACCCTCCACCTGCTTACCTGCGCCGCTACTAAGTCGCGCCCATGACACCGCAGCATCTTCTCGCGCCTGGTTTTGAGGCAAAAATCCAAGGCCAGCCACAACCAGCCCACCAATAATCGCAATAATTCCAATAGTTAATTTGGTCTTACTCATCATCTCTCCCTTGTCTTTTTCTATTATACAAAAAGAACCGCCCATTCCGGACGGTTCTTTTGTGTGGAGATTCGACTACTTCTTTTCGTCGACTACTTCACCTTCGACAGGCTCGTCAGACTTTTTGTCTGCATCACCGTCTTCAGCAGGAGCTCCCGCCTTGGCAGCTTCTTCGTAAAGCTTTGTACCAATTGGCATGATTGCGTCGTTAAGTGCCTTGAGGGCAGCTTCAAGCTCTTCCTTGTCAGATGAGTCCTTGTGCTTCTTTGCTTCCTCAACCGCATCCTTAATGACCTTCTTGTCATCATCAGAAATCTTGTCCTTGAATTGCTCTTCATCAGGCATCTTTTCTGCTTGGTAAATCGCGTTTTCAAGTTGGTTGCGAGTATCGACTGCTTCACGCTTCTTCTTGTCTTCTTCAGCGTGCTCTTCAGCTTCTTTCGCAGCCTTTTCGATATCTTCTTTATTTAGGTTTCCGCTACCCTGAATGGTAATAGATTGCTCCTTACCAGTTCCCTTATCCTTCGCAGTCACGTTCAAAATACCGTTGGCGTCAAGGTTAAAGGTAACTTCGATTTGTGGAACACCGCGAGGTGCCGGCGCGATGCCATCGAGTACGAAACGACCAAGTGACTTGTTGTCAGCTGCCATCTCACGCTCACCTTGAAGCACGTGGATTTCAACTTGTGGCTGGTTATCAGCCGCAGTTGAGAATGTTTCAGACTTACTTGTAGGAATAGTGGTGTTACGTTCAATAAGCTTGGTTGACACGCCACCCATCGTCTCGATACCAAGGCTGAGTGGAGTCACGTCGAGAAGGAGCACGTCCTTTACGTCACCTGCAAGCACACCACCCTGAATCGCCGCACCAATTGCCACAACTTCGTCAGGGTTTACGCCCTTCAGTGGGTCTTTACCGAAGATTGCCTTTACCTTTTCAACGACTGCAGGCATACGGGTCATACCGCCCACAAGCACTACTTCGTCGATTTCGCTTGCCTTAAGACCGGCATCTTTGAGTGCCTTTTCAACAGGGCTTGCAACACCATCAATGAGATCTTTTACGAGCTCTTCGAGTTTTGCGCGAGTAAGCTTGGTTTCAAAGTGCTTTGGACCATCTGCATCGGCAGTAATGAATGGAAGGTTTACTTCGTACTCGTTCGTGGTTGAAAGCTCTTTCTTTGCCTTTTCAGCTTCGTCCTTAAGGCGCTGCATCGCTGCATTGTCACCCTTAAGGTCAATGCCGTTCTCTTTCTTGAACTCATCAAGGAAGTAGTTCACGATACGGTTGTCGAAGTCTTCACCACCAAGGTGAGTGTCGCCGTTGGTACTTTTTACTTCAAAGACACCGTCACCAAGTTCAAGGATTGATACGTCGAAGGTACCACCACCGAGGTCGAAGACTGCAATCTTTTCGTCCTTCTTGCTTTCAAGACCATAGGCCAAAGCAGCCGCGGTTGGTTCATTAATAATACGTTTTACTTCAAGGCCAGCAATCTTACCGGCGTCTTTAGTTGCCTGACGTTGTGAGTCATCGAAGTACGCAGGAACTGTAATTACAGCTTCGGTGACTTTTTCACCCAGAAAGGCTTCCGCATCAGCTTTGAGCTTTGAAAGAATCATTGCTGATACTTCTTCAGGTGTATAGTCTTTGTTGCCCAACTTTACCGCAACTCCATCGCCCTTAGAAACGATTTCATACGGCATAATGTCGTGGTCTTTTTGAACTTCTTTGTCGCTAAACTTGCGACCAATAAGGCGTTTTACACCATAAATAGTGTTTTTTGCGTTTGTCACGCGTTGACGCTGTGCAACTTGCCCAACCAAACGTTCGCCAGACTTATTGATAGCGACAACGCTTGGAGTAGTGCGGTTGCCTTCAGCATTTGCAATAACCTCTGGCTTACCCGCAACCATGTAGGCCATAGCGCTGTTGGTTGTACCAAGGTCGATTCCGATAATCTTACCCATACTTTACTCTCCTATTTAACTTAGAAACATCATTGTTTTATACATCTATTTTAGCACTCTCGGGCTGAGATTGCCAAGTACCCTTAGTATAAATAAATTAGCACTCTCATGTCAAGAGTGCTAATTAAGAATTTTAGATTACTGACTTTATCCGCACACAACCCAGCGATACGTGCCTGCATATGGAGTGTAAAAACTTCCATTATGGCGATACATATCAGAACGAACCTTGATGGTCTGATATTGAGGGATAGTCCTCGAGTAAATGCTGTTTGCAGAAACGGTCAAGCCAAAACCACCGCTCCCCCAAGATACGGACGTATAATTTCCGCTTGCACACTTATTAATGAGCTCTATACGCGTACTTGCGGCCGATGCATTATTACCGCTGAATGCGACTACGGATGTAAGTGTTGCAACTGCAAACACAAATGCTGTTCCAATACGAAAAGCCTGTTTTTTCATGCTGATTGACATGGGTTTCGTACCTCCCTATTAATTAGTACCCTCTTATTATACACCTCCCCGCCCTCGTACGACGAGCTACCCCTGTAGTTACAACTGCGCACAATGTATTGATTTTTTGCGTAAACAGGACTATTATTACTCTCGACTTATAGGATTACAGCCTATCCACTTCGATGACATGCCCAATAAGTAGTGACTCGCACCGTCGGTGTGAGTTTCCCAATTTGCAGAGAGGAATGAATAGTGTCCACGCAGTGCACCATCACTGGTGAGCAGACCAGTCGAACCCACGGCCTCGTCGATACCGTCGAGCCCTGTATGTTCGAGGGTGACGTCCACGAGTTGCTTCACGGGTTTCGTGCGGACGTCGAGAAGGCGTACGCGCACCTTCGGCCGCTCCTGTTCGGGCTCATCCGGCGCCGTGGTCAGGTACGCTTTGCGATTCTTCCGGAAGGAAGCCCGCTCGAGCGTGCCTACAAGAAGGACGGGTACCTTGTCTCCACGATCAAGTTCAAGGAAGACGCGGTACTCACCAAGTCGGAACTCGAACGTGCGATTCGTCGCATCAAGGAGCTGCGCATCGCGCGCATCAACGGCCTGGAGTCTCACTCCTGTGTCGATGGCCCGTCCATCACGTTCCATGTGGACCTCGAGGCCGCCTGAATCACCCATCAACCCGGGTGCGCAGAGCGGAATCTTCATTCCTCTCTGCGCACCCAACCCGTTATTATTAAATATCCGCCTCGATGGGCGGATATTATTTATTGCCTGGTAACTTTTACCATCGCGTGTCGAATCACATGACCGTTAAGTGTATAGCCGGCTTGAAGCTCATCTTCAACAACTTCTTTTTCGCCAGTTGCCTCTTCGTCAAACTGAATTGCTTCGTGCAGCTCTGGGTTAAATTCAGTGCCGGCCTTCGCATCAATGCGCGCAAGGTTTAGGCTTTCGAGTGACTTCTCGAGATTTTTAACTAAACTAGAGACACCCTGCACCCATTTGTGATCTTTAATATCTTCGGGCGTGTAAGCAACGGCGCGTTCAATATTATCGATGACAGGAAGAAGCTTAAGAATTGCACTCGCCTGTCCTGATTCGCGAGCAGCAGCCTTTTCAGCGTCCACGCGCTTGCGATAGTTTTCAAAATCAGCACGTGTGCGCTGCAGGTCGAGCGTTAATTCACCCAGTTGTTGTTCAAACTCGTTTTGAATATCATCTTTTTTTGCCATCTATAAAATCTCCTCTAACATTGCGCCGGTATGACGCACGAGTCGCATTACTTTTGCGTAACTCTGGCGCGTTGGACCAAGTACTCCAATATAACTGTTGTCGCTGTACGGCGAACGAAACTTACTGATAATTAAGGTTGCTCCACTTGATTTACCAATTGGATTTTCCGCACCAATATACACATTTAGTGGTTCATTTGGACGCGCCTCACGAAGCCAAGGCTCAAGGTTATCAAGTAGGCGCGCGACTTGCTGGGCGTGCTCACCTTGCATAAACTCAGGTTGCGAGAATAGGTTGCCCATACCACTTAGATAGAGCTCGTCGCCAATTGTTGCGATGCCGAGGTTTTGCGTTAGCTCAACAAGACTATCGACAGCGCTACGAATCGCACGGTCAGCGCGGTCACCATGGGTCGATACGCGCGCCTCAATCGCCCTCGCACTGCGATCGAGAAGTTGCGGCTGCTCCGCCTGTGCTTCATTAAGGCTATTTACGTAGAAACGGTAGCCCGCGTCGGTTGGAATGCGACCCGCACTGGTGTGTGGCTGCACGATAAAGCCCATCTCTTCAAGCTTGGCCATTTCGCTACGAATTGTCGCGCTTGAAACACCAAATAACTTGGCTAGTGTGACACTACCAACTGGTGCGGCAATTTCGGCGTGCTGCTCGATAATTGCCGCGAGGATGAGTCGTTGTCGCTCGGTCATGCCTTTATTGTACGGGATATTGGCACTCTGTGTCAATGAGTGCTAGTTTGCTTGATGCGCATCAAGGAAGGCGCGTGTTGCGTCGCGAAGTTCAGTCGCTACCCTTAGCGCCTCTTCGCGGTATTCGACAGTGCGGTACTCACCAGATTCAATCACTTTCGCAGTATCAACTACTTCGTGATTCACTACTGGGTGGAAGCGAGCATTCTCGAATGGTTTGCTAAATTCAATAAGCGCAGTTCCGAAGCGACGAATCTTTTGCTCAAGATCCATGTCGCCGCGACCGTCAAGGCGCTCCTGCCACGTTTCAAAATCCGGAGGGAGCAGCAAGATTGGCTCAAACGTAGGAAAATCTTCCATTAAGTCTTCCATTCCCTGTACATCAATTTCAAGCAGCGGCGTGCGGCCCGCAGCCACAACACGCTCATACGCCTCTACACTCGTACCGTATAGAGTTGTGCCGTGCACCCACTTCGCTTCAATGTACTCACCATTCGCGAGCTTCTTCGCGGCAGTCTCTTCGCTGATAAACCAGTAGTGGACGCCGTTTACTTCAAGCCCATTATTGTGGGGGCGCTTATTGCGCGTGGTATCAGAAACGGTCGCCGCATACTTTGATTGCATAAGATACTCAGAGATTGTACCCTTGCCAGAACCAGTGGGTCCCGCAATACCAAGTGGCGGGTGTTCGGCAACGAGCTTACGCGCGCTGCTTGGTGCTTTGTAGTTTTCGACGGCTTCGGCTAAATTCATATACGCATTGTACACTAGTCGCGCTTCAACATCACCATGAAGGCTTCAGAAGGGATGTCCACTTTACCAAATCGCTTCATGCGTTTTTTACCCTTTGCCTGCTTGGCGAGGAGCTTTTTCTTTCGCGAAACGTCACCGCCATATAGGTAGCCGGTCACGTCTTTTCGATACGCACTAATGTCTTCACGAGCGATAAACTTACCCCCAATACCCGCCTGGAGTGACACTTGGAAGCTTTGGCGTGGAATAACTTCCTTAAGTTTCTTCACCATTTCTCGTCCCAAGCTTTGTGATTCAGAACGGTGTGCCATCACACTGAGTGCATCGACCATTTCACCCGATACATAGAAATCAACTCGCACAAGGTCTTCGGCGCGGTAAGTATCTAGTTCATAATTGAAGGAGCCGTAGCCACTGGTGATGGACTTCAGTTGGTCGTAAAAGTCAGTAAGAAGGTTTGCAAGTGGCGCGTCGAAGCTGACGAGTGCGCGCTCGTCGATATAACTTAAGTTCGATTGGCGGCCACGCTTTGAAACGATAAGTTGAATCACCGGACCGATATATTCTTGCGGTACGACAATTTCACCCTTAATCCATGGTTCACGAATTTCAGTTACCTTACTTACATCAGGAAGATGGCTTGCGCTCTTAATATCGAGCTCTTCACCGTTGCTCAGTGATACCTGGTAGTCGGTCGACGGGTTCGTCACCACGAGGTCGAGGTCGTACTCACGTTCAAGTCGCTCGCGAATAATATCAAGGTGGAGTAGACCCAAAAATCCAATACGCACACCAAACCCAAGCACCGGTGAGTTTTCAGGCTCAAACTGCAGCGCCGAGTCGCTCATACTGAGCTTTTCAATCGCATCCTTAAGATCCTGGTAGTCGTCGTTACTTACTGGGAAGAAGCCAGCATAGACAAAAGGCTTCACCAGCTTGTATCCAGGAAGTGGTTCAGTGGCGTGCGAACGCTTTACCGTAATGG
>JGI26534J51046_1000074_pt1 | contig 147404 bp, 167 predicted proteins | sample ThiBiot_750_plan_2_FD_51046 | JGI IMG/M metagenome (IMG submission 51046) | reverse complement strand
CGACGATAGAAATTACGATGCCAGTGACCCCGATTTGTCGCAAGGGGGCTGCAATGTTTTTTTATTGTTCGCCATGCGGCGGAGTGTCGCAGTCACTAAGGCGAGGTTTGTTTGACAAGCAGCCAGCGCTCCGTGTCGTTGATGACGACGGGATGGTCGGGGCGCTCGTAGATTTCGAAACGGAGATACGCCTGCGGTCCAGGATCCTGCAGAACATCGTCGGGCAACGAGCGAAGATAAGGGATCAGCACTTTGCTGCCGTGTTTCACGTTGACGATCTTGCCGTGGCATCGGCCACCGACGAGGTAGACGCGCTTCATGCGTTACGCTCTCTCGATCTGCGGCGGCAATTCCACCGTGAAGGTGACCTCGCGTTTCTCGAAATCGATGGATTGGATTTTGACTTCATAGGGCTGAAAATGCTGCCGCAGAGCGTGGGCGGCCATCTCCTTCGCCTCAGCGAGCGTCAGCCCATCGAGCGGCTCGCTCTCGGATTGCGCAGCAATGCTGTCGATGATTGAGCGACGGATGAGTTCATGAAGATCAACAATATTCCCGTCGGTCATGGTGTGAACTTCCCTCGCATCTCACACGTCGCTAGCCCGAACCCATAAGAAATCACGCGAGTGAGATACCATTCCATCGTATCACCTGCCACGCTGTTGCGATGCACGGGAATCGGAAAGGCTGACGCGAGAGTGACAGCCTCCCATTGTCGAGCGATACGGCGCGGCACGGTGACGATCCCCACGTAGTGCAGCGGTCGCATTACGACATTAGTCCAGAGGAAACGCTCGTCATCCGGAATCATGGCGTCCTTTCCGGCAGCGGTTCAATTCGCCAGCCTTTGTCATGCGCACCGTCGATCATACGCTCGCGGTCACGCTGGAAATCCCGGCGGCCGTAGAAAACGAAAAGCGTGCCGGGCCCGTGACCATTGAGATCACCATTTTTATACGCGATTTTGGCTGTTCTGCCATCCGGCGTGAGGTAGTCGCCGTAGACGTCGACGCGGGGCCAGCCAATAGCTTTCATGGCGTTGTGGAGTTGCGTCATCGTCGGGGCGGTGACGAAGAAGGGCGGCGCGCAATCGGACGGCACCGGCACGGGACCGGGCCGCGTCTTATTGAGAAAGCGTGCTTTCCAGTCTTCGAATGCCATTCCCCCGCTTCCCGTCTAGCAGTCGAACCAAAACACGATGCGCTCAGCTCCGGCATCGCGCAATCGTTTGATTTCGTCGAAGAAGCCCTCGCCGAGGAACTCGCGGAACGTGACATGTTTTCCATGTCCCGGCTCGACCACAACAGCGCCGCTGAAGCCCTCGTATTGATCGCAGATGGCGAATTGTTCGGCTTCAGTCATTCATCAGCTCCGCAGGTGCTTGCAGGCGCAGGGCGCGATTTCATGCGACATGATCGGCGAAACGCTTCTGCCGCAGGCCGGACACTTCTTGTCGACGGCGCACGACCATTTGTCCGTCCATGACTCGCCGCAGTGCAGATAGGTGTTGCGGAACGCTGGCTGACAGGTCCGTTGATCGTCAAAGGCGTGCGTGCAATCCCGCTCCTTGACGAGAGAGAGGACCCAGAATTGATGCGCATCATAAATGGCGACAATGCCTTCCTCGTAGCGCACGTGGACACGCTCTTCGGCAATCAGAAACACTTCGCCTTCGCAGCCCGCCTGCAGGTGTTTGCCGACGCCTCCGCTGGTGTAGCCATATATAAATTCTCCTGAAACGACCCTGTCGCCGACGGCGATGCTTCCGAGCGCGATCAATTGCTTGCCATTCTTTTTAGGATCATCGCGTCGTCACTTCTTCCCGCGCCGCGCGCGCATGACCTCTATGCCCAGCAGAACCGCTTCGCGGGCGATGGCATTCTTCGAGGGGGGCACCGTTCGCGCCAAACGCTCCTCTTCGAGAAACTCTTGTGCGGCGTCCGGCAATTTCAAATGGACGATTGTTTTCATCGCGCCATCTCCGGCAGGCGGCCGCCCCCTGCGATCGACCCGTTTCGACATGGTTTCTCCTATCGTATACGAAAATAGACTACAAGATACGTTCATTCACGAAAATGTGAACAAATAACCTACGCGGATTCCCTTGACATGGGAACCGCGGCATTGACTTTCGGTTATTTTCGTATACATAAATATACACGAGACGTTGACGTGGCCTACCGGCGCCAAGTCATCCCGGCCGAGCCTGAAAGGGCGGACAGCCGCACTCGCAGAAGCCCAGATCATCGGGCGGAGTTCTGAGGGCGCAGACGGGTGACGGGAAAAATAAAGGTAACCGGGGACTTCCACGCAGCCGAGCCCAACCCGAGAAATCGGGAATGGCGAAGCTGTGACGGATCGAACCCCACGGGCGCCCACCTGAAACACGGTGCGGTGCCCTTTCGGGTATCAACCCTGCCAAGGAGAGAGCACATCATGGAAATCAAGGTTGGAACGATCTTCCGTTCGTCATGGGGATATGACCAGACGAACATCGACTTCTACGAAGTCACGCGCGTCATGAAAGCCTCTGTCGAGATCCGCAAGATCGCGGGCCAGCAGACGACGGGAGATGGCTGGACCGGGAAGGTCGTACCGAAGCCCGGCGAGTTCATCGGCGAACCGATGACGAAGCGTCTCAAGAACACCTACGACGGCAATCCCTGCATCCGCATCGAAAGCTACGCCCACGCCTATCTCTGGAATGGAAAGGCCGAGGCCTTCACCGCTTATGCCTGAACCTTCGAGCCACGGCGCGAGAAACCGCGACCGACTTTGCCGTGTCGAATACGATTATCAAAAATTATGCGTCAAGCGATGGAGACAATTCATGAAGCCCCTAAAGCGCCGACCAGCTGGCCGCCAACGCGCTGCAAAGCCGGATCCAACTGCAGAGAAGTCGACAACGGCTGAAACACCCTCCCAATCCGAAACGATCGCGGCGACTTCGCCGGTCGGGCGCGCGGCCTTTACGATTGATGAAACGGTCGTCATGACCGGCGTTGGCCGGGATTTGATTTACGAGGCGATCAAGGACGGACGCCTCGTCGCGCGCAAGCTGGGACGCCGGACGATCATTCCAGCCGATGCACTCGAAAACTTTATCTCGCACCTTCCCCGTGTGGGAGTTGGAAGCAAGGAGAAAGCGAAGTCGGAAGACTTCAAATCCCTGATCGAACGCGAAGCCCATTCGGCAGCCGACCTGCTCGCCGCGCTCGAAGCCGCCAAGGCCTCGGGCATCGACCTTGCAACCGTGAACGTACATTTGGGGGGTGGATATCTGGGATCCGTCGACGTAACCCAGCGCACGCATGCGGATGGATCGAAAACCACCTACATGACGCTTTGGATCACACCCTGCTGAACACCCAACGGAGACATCGATGAAAACTTTCGAAGTCGTATTTCCGTCCGAGCCGTGGCGCAACCGACGTTTCAAAGTGCGCGGCATCTGTCAATTCGACGTCCTAAATCCTTGCTGGGACAACCGCGCGAGCGACATCCCAGGGAAGCATTGGAGTGGCCTTTGCGACGCCTGCCCGGCCTGCACGGCTGCTGCTAAAAAGCATCCGACAAAGTGACGTCAGCCCGGCCCGCGAAAGCGGTGTCGGGCGTTGGGCTGTCAAGCCAAGGAGAGCGTCATGTTCATCGATCCCAAATGCTACGATCTCGCCGCGCACTTTCTCCCCCATGCCTCGGAAGCACGGAAGAAAGATCTCGCCGAGATGATCCAATGGACCGTTGACCTTGAGCTTTTTGACGCGACGTCAAACCCTGCCAAGGACAACACCGATGGAAACCTTCACCTCTTGGGCAATCGTTCTCACGATTGCATTGAGCATCCTGAGTTCCCTCGTCGGCTCTAGCGTGGCGTACCTGCATTGATTGAAGCCCTGCGCTCGCAAAAGCGCGGGGCTTTCGCATATAGTAGAGACCAAAGGAGACTGACATGCGACCGATCAAATGGCACTTCGACATGATGCCGGAACACGTCTACGACGGCTTCACCGATGATACGCGTTGGAATGGTTTTTTGAACGTCTGGGTCACACCACAGGTTCGTGATGGAATCGTCGCCGAGTATCGCGGCGTCGAAGATATTGCGACTGCTGATGAAATGGCCGAGCTACCGATTGGAACCGATGGGCTTGTCAGTTTTGCTGGCGGGTATACCACCATCGAAGCTCTTTGAAACAACGACATGCGCCAGACCGCGCGCAACGTGACGGACATCCGATGGACGACTGGTTTCAGAAATATCCCGCCCTGCTCTGGGCCTTCCGTATCTTCAATGCGATCGGCCTGATCGGCTGCTGCTGGCTTCTCTGGAACTGGTGGCACGACAAGCGGAAGAAGCCATAACGGAACTCGCGCGGCGCGCTCCTTGGCTCCGAACATTCAAGCGCTGTGCATCGAAGGGCCCGCCGGTAAACCGCGCGGGCCCTTCGCATTTATGAGGAGTTCTTTCCTCGAAATTCCCTGCCAAGGATCTGACCATGACACCATCTGGACCGCACCGCATCGCGGCGGCGCATTACTCGAAGCGCCACGCGACGACCGCTCTGGTCTATCGTGATGCCGACGGCCGCTACGGCTGGACGGCGATCGAGTGGATCACGCGAAAATTCGACGAAGAAGTCGCCTACGTCTATCGCAATGGCGAACTGATCAAGAAACCGGAAGGAAAATGCGCATGACAAACCTGACAGCAGAGCGTGTGGAATCCCTGTTTTTGCAATGCATGCGCGCCAACGGCAAAGACGTCGCCGGCATCGTCACCCGAGCGACGCTGGACACGGCCGGGCACGAAGCGGAAATCGCTGCGATGCTCGCCGATCTGCCCGACGAGTTCCAATCATCGAGTGGCGGCGGATGGTCCTTTCTCAACGCATGTCACACCAAGACCGGCGTGCAGTGGACCGACTTGCATTCGACGATGGAAAAGCTGTTCATGCTCGGCATCGCCAGCGGGCAAGCGCAGTATCTCATGCCGCGCGAGCTATGGAGCGCGTTACCGGGCGGCATGCCGTATATCGTCGTGACGCCGATCAAAGGACAATCGCAATGACATCGGATTTTCAAGCTTTCAAGGTGTCGCGGCCGGCGACGGAGATGTTCCGCAAACTCGGCTTTGAAGAGTTTCTCGAAACGGCCGAGAGCTGGCGAATGCTTCGTCGCCTGATAGTCGATTTCAACGATAACACGGAACGCGGCGCATGGGTGAGTGCGGCTAAGCGCTGTGATGGCGTCGCATCCTCGGGCGAGCGCGTGCTTCTCCATGCCATTCTTCACGTGACTGATTTCGATTGGCTCGCGGACGAGTTGACGGAGGGTCGCGCGTGGCGAGAAATGAACAACGCGAGCGGCGACTATCGTGCAGCGGTTGCCGCATGCATCGCGGCGGATATTTGGTGAAAGGGATAATCGCAATGGCCGAAACCAAAGACTTTCATCTCGGTGACATCCTCTCCATCACGACAGGCATGCTCGTGTCGCCGCGCCATATGGGAGGCGTCTACGACATCCTGAACTGGATGACGGGCGAGCAACTTTTCACGCACCAGTTACCGCGTGTGGCGCGCGAGGCTGGCCCGGTGTTGCTCCGCGCGCATCCCGACCTCGCAACCGTCGAGCAGACGACGCTGAAGCCTGGCGACGTCGCACCGTGGCTCGCCGCGCAAGTCGCAAAATTCGGTGAAATGCTGCCCGTTCCGAAGATGACGGCAGACGAGCACGAAGAGATCGACATGATGTCGGAAGCGGCTCAGTTCTTTCCGTCCGACAAGATCATCACCGTCGAAACGAAATGACGTAGCGTGAACTCGACGAAGTAAAGTTCGTCGAGTTTGCCCTGCGCCAGCAGGCGGTCCAAACGACTACGCCGCACTCTCCCCGTGTTGGGGCGGCGCACTATCCCGACGGCACTCTTTAAGTTTTCGAGTGATTTGTGCGTCAAAGGCAAATCGATCTGCCGTCCACTAAACCCATCAAATCCACGAACCTCTACCCGGGCCTGCACCGCCGCCCTGAAAGAGCGTGTGCACGGGCGCGCATCGAAAGCGCGTGAACTTCCCATGTCGCAACTTCTTGAAAACGGCGACATGGCGCTGTCGATATGTCGTCTCTCGCGACATGAAGAAGCCTCCGACGTTACCCCGCTGCTCGAAACAGCGGGCATCGGAGGCCCTGATCAACCACCCCTGCCAAGGAGCAAGTCAGATCAATGAAACCACATACCACGAACTGGCGCATACCGCCAGTTGCTTGGGTCGGAATCGCGCTCGCGTTCTCGGCCGAAGCCGCAGCGAATGCACTCCGCGCCTACGGGCTCGGCGCGCATGAAACGCAATTCACGATCTACGTCCGCGGACACGCGATCGCCATCGGCGGCATCGTCATGGTGCTCGCCGCGCTGGCGCTGTCCCTTTCGCAATCCCGAGCTGCCTGGGTGGCGTTGAAGCCCGGCGACCCGCAACGCCGCATCATGGCAGCGCTCGTTGCCTTGGTGCTGATCGCCGTCTCGGCGTGCGCAATGTCGTCTCACATGCTGGCCGCGATGCGGTCGACGTCTGGCGACGAAACACACGATCGCAAAGCCTATGATCGCGCGGAAACCGCCTACAAGAACGCCAAGCGCGATTACGAGACCGTCAAGACGGCGGAAACCGTTGCCGCCGTCGAAGCCCGGATCGCAGCGTTGAACATCGACGCCAACATCTGGCGCCGGACCAACGGTTGCACCGAGGTCAAGCGGCAAGTCCATCAAGATGAGTGCCGCTCGTTCACAAAGGCGCAACCGTCGCTCGCCGCCGCTCATCGCAAGGCCGAACTGGAAGCTAAACTCCCGGCCCTGCAGGCGGCCCTCGACAAGCAGAAACGTCCGAACGAGCAGACGGACGCGGAAGCTTTCGTCAACGAGGCTTGGAGCTGGCTGGCGGCGCTGGCGATCATTCTCGTCGCAACCGTCGGTCCGGCTCTTTTTGCGACCGAAATCGTGGAAACCGCGCCGGAAAGCGTGGAAACCTTTCACGATCATTACCGGCCGGGACCGCCGAGACGTCCGGTACCGCCGAATGGCGGAAACCGTCGCCCTTACGCTTTCACCAAGCAGGCGGCCGAAGCCGATGTCATCCGGCTGTTTCGCGACAACGGTTCGATTCCGAGCCAGGAAACGCTCAGCCAGCGATGGCACGTCGGCAAGGGCACGGTTTCGAAGTGGGTCACGGATTTCGAGCGTCGGCAACTGATCAACCGGGAAACCGTTGGCCGGTGTAAGACGGTCGTTCCGTTCAAGCAAACGGCGTAACATCAACCCCGGCGCGGCGATCCCGCGACCGGGGTTTTTTGTTTCTTAGCTTCGGCTTCAAGGCCGCGCACCGCGAGTTCGACGATGCGCGGAACCTCGTTTGTTTCAATCCAGCGTCGAACGCTGGACACGTCGCGTTCGAGCGCGGCGGCGAGTTGCTTCTGCCAGCCGCGCTCGCCGAAGAGCCTGATGGCTATGTCACGTAGCTCTCTGCCGCTCATACTCGCCAATCCAGCGGAGCACGCGCTCCGAGAAGCCATCGAGATGCGTCCAGCGGCCATAGCCGACGCCGTTCTTCGCTGACGCCACATTGATCATGTAGGCGTGCTTGGATGCCGGATCCGGCACCTTGTCCGCCGACTGCTCGTCCGTAATGACGATCAATCGATCGTGCGGAAGCGCGTTCGCCTCCTTGACGGCCTGTCCGAGCATCGTGCCGCCACGCTCCTGCGAGCGAACAATCGCGTCAATGCCAGCCATGCCGCGACGAGGCGGAACTTCGACCAGGACCGGACTGCCATTCCACTCATCGCCCGCATATTTTATGTTGCCCGCCGAAAACGAGAACATTCGAACGTCACCATAAACGATGGCTGCCAACGCTGCGGCTGCATCGAGACGCGTCAGTTCGGATTTCGCCGACAACTTCTCGTTCATGGATATGGAGACGTCGACAAGGACGATGGTCTTGCCCGGCAGCGGCTTCATTTCAGAAATCGCTTCCGACAAGGCGCTATCGATCGCCGGCTCGAGTTGCGGACACGCGCGTGCTGCCGCCACATATCGGAACGGCAAAACGCGGTCAGCGCCGCCGCGGCGCGCCGTGATTGCGCGCTTGACCAGATCGGTATCGCAGCCCGCTTCGACCATGTTGCGCAGATTGCGCAGTAGGGCCAGATAGCCGAGCTTGTTCTCGCCGATCAGACGTTCGAACGTCGCCTTCTTGTCCTTACCGGCAGAGAGCTCCACCTCCCACGTATCGGGAGAAGCGAGTTCGTTCTCGGCAAGTTGCTTCCAAAGCGCGGCCTGCTGCTCATCCTTCGGCTTCGGATTGACGAGAAACATCACATCACGGAGCTTGATGGCAGCGTCGCGATTGTACTTCGCCAAGGCATAGCCATCGAACTTTGCGAACGCGCGCGCCAAGCCTTTCTTGACCTGCCCGGAAAGTGGATGCTTGCCGTTGCGCCAGTAGACCGCAAGGAACTCCGTCAATTCGTCAGCGCGCTGGACCGTGTTCTCAATCGCACCCGCAACGAGGCCCGGCTTACCCGCGCCCGTTCGCGTCAGAACATCCAGAAGCAACAACGGCGCATGACGCAAGTTGAAGTCCGACCGCGCCTCCACGGCGAGCGCCGCCAACTCTTCCGGGGCGACATTGCCAGCAAGTTCGGTGATGCGATCGGCGATCGTCGCGCCGCTTTCATAGAACTCGTTTTCCCAGAGGAGGCATGACAGCACCGACCGGCGCAGTTCTTCCATCGGCGTCAAACGCTGATAAGCCGGCGCGCCTTCGTAGGTTGCTTTCGAGCCAGAATAAGGATTGGTCTTCACATTCAATCGTGCCATGTCCGGCATCCCTTTCCGCCAGCGGTGGCACCAGACAATGCAGTGCGGGGAACAGGCGCATCCGGTCAGCTAGCGCTCTACCAACTGAGCTACCCGGGCATTGACATCGCTGCCTCCGCCCAGAGCGGGATTCGAACCCGCGACCTCTCGATTACAAGTCGAAGTAACCGAACACTACACCGCCGCACTGCATTGACGAAGTGCCCGGGGAACAAGCGGCAACGGTTCGTTTCAAATGCCAGAAGTAACCGTCACCTTCACCGCCGAGCGCCTATCGTATGCGATATTTCGCGCGCTCACGTCAAGCGCTTATTTTAAGCGTCTGGATTTATTTTTTGAATCAAACCGATACGAATTCTGCTATGATTTGCGGCATTGAGAGCTGATGTCTCAGAACCCGGGAGACGGATCATGATCCGCGCCGGAGTAAAGTCCGGCAGAACGCGCCCGCTCGGCACCCGCCAGCGGGCGTTTTTGTTTCAGGCTCACCGTCGTTCACGATTGCTGTTTCTTCGTAGCAGCCATAAAGCCGGCAACCCTTCCCGACATGAAATTCGACGATAGTGCAAGAAACAGTAATCGCTCCCGCATCTCAGCGTCTTTCATTTCGCCCAGAACCGCTAGAAGCTGGATTGCTTGTGTCTCTATCGCATCGTTCGCTTCATCAACGGATAGATCACCATCCGGAATAATCGGCGGCGCAAAAACAATATCCCCTCTCGACATTTCACTGAACCCCTTAGTCTACGGATTGACCCATTCTTCCCTTCGCCTGCGCAAGCGCACGAGAATTGACGCGGCCAGCGTCTTTTCCTCTTTCGTCGCGTACGGATTGCGCAGAATGCGCTGCGCGCTCGCGATGATGTTTTCGCGCGGGGGCTTTCGCCTGATGCTGCCGAGCGCGCCGGCGGCCACGCATTTCACGTCCGGCGATGCCGTCGGGCTTAGCAATATGCGCGAGGCGATCAGCGCCACCGCTTCACGGACCTGGGACATGCGCGTCTCGCCTCTCTCTACGATCGCACTCGAAGCGCTCGAAACTCATGACCGGCGGCTGATGCGCGGCAATCTCCATGTAGAGCTGCGCCAGGATCCGGTTCCATTTGGCTGACGCTCGAAGCTCTGCAAACGATTTAAAGGTCTCGCGCGTGTCCTTGCTCATGGCATCACCGCCAGGTTGTGGTTGTCGATGTGAAGGTGAACGCCTGTATGGTCATCGGATCGGCATCGAATTCGTATTCCCGGACAATCTCGATCGCCCTTTTGTGGCGCGCGATCTCGGACTCGATCTCGGAAATAAACTGCCGGAACGCGTTCGATCGCGTCGTCATGGCATTCGCGATCAGGTTCGGGCCCTTCCCCGATTTGCGCCGGAATTTTTTCAAGGCGCGTTCATTGCGCGCCAGCTTCCTCTCTGTCTCCTTTTTCTTACGTTCAAATTCCGTGATCTGCTGACCGATATAGGTCGCAGCGATGTCGACAAGGTTTGTCGACAACGGATCAACGCCTTGATGATCACCGTCAATGATCGAGTTGATGACGCCCATGACTAGGTGGAAGGCCTGAACGTGGGTGTTATCGGGATTCGCCTCGTCGACGTCGCCCGTCTGGTCGAACTTGGCGCGGCGTTTTTCATCCGACAGAACGTCTTTCGCCAGCGCGACGAGCGCGAAAGATTCCTTCGATCCGCCGGCGTGATCGGGATGCGCGTCCATGGCGCGCTCGCGGTACGCTTTCTTGACGTCTTCGGGCGAGGCATCGCGCGGGAGCCCGAGCGTCTCATAGGGATCGAACTTTTTCTTGCTCATCAGTCTTCCAATTCCATTTCCCGCGCTTCGTCGTCGCGCAGCCGGGCTTGGTACTTTTCCCAAACGCTCACGAGTTTGACGATGTCATGAGCGCTGATCAGCTTGATGAAGCGCTCGTGGCGGGCGAAAACGTCGTTATGGCCGTGCCGGACCGCCATGATGTACAGTTCGGCGCGGGCCGCCATGAGACTGAGGTAGACAGCAGAGAGTTTGCCCTGACCGAGCGCGCCGTCCGGAATGCCATCCTTCCATTCGCGCATCTGCTCGATCAGGGCTTTTTCGTCTTCGGTGACTTCAAACAGGGGCATTAGCCGCCTCCCATGCACTGATGGCAACCGGCACGATCGGCCGGACGAGTTCGCGCATCGCTTCCGCATAGACGCGAATTTCGTGCTGTGCGTGCGCATGTGTCCGGAGCGTCAAGAACTTGAGCAGATTCAGCAGATCAACAGACGCGAACATATGGCTGTACGTCGCCACTGGCAGCACCGAGCGCGCGAGCTCGCGCGGGACACCGCGCAGCAGTAGCAGACGATAGGTCTCGAACGATGCCCGACATGCATGATCAATGATGGACGGTACGATCATGTCTGGCTTCTCGATACCCATGTCGCGTGCCTGCTTGTTGTCCTTTGACTGGACGCCGATGACTGATGGGCTTGGGATATAGAATTCTTCCGGCAGTTCTCGATAACGCGCTGAAAGCTCGTTGAACGTCCACGTCCGGTGCCGGTGCCATTGCCGAAAAACAAAGATCGGGGCCTTCACCTCGAACGTGAACGTCACGGCCTCGAAGGGCGTCGTGTGGTGGTTCTTCCAGAGGTAGTTGATCAAGCGAGCATCCGAACCGTGATCCTCGCCTGCGCGCCAAGCGGCGTCATAGGACACTCGTGCAGCGCGCACGATCGACAGATCGCCGCCCATGTGATCGACCAGACGAACGTGACCGTGATCGAGAACAGCGATTTTGTTTTCCGCGACAAATATCGTCATCACTGCAATCCCTGTTTGCGCAGATTGTTCACCGCGTCGCGCGGATCTCCACCACGGCCGTTCGTTGGCGGCGCATCACCGGTTTCAGCCACCGCAGCAAGGCGCTGGCTGATCAGGAAGTTCGGATCGAGAACATTGGCCATCCCGACGACGTCGGCGGTGAGCTGGCGGCGCGCGTCGTCGATCGAAAGGCCGAAGTTCGCGATGATGTCCGTCAACTGCTTGATGACGTGCATGTCATAGCGGTGCGAACGGTCGAAATCTTCCATGTATTTGCGCAGAAAGCTCTGCAGGTCGTCGTCGTTTTGGCTCATGATCTTTCCCCAGATTGAAATTCAACGCATGAACGCAACTGACGCGACCTAGCCAACAAAAAACCAAACAGCCAGTCATGGTTTCTTTCGTGTCCTGCTAATGAGGTACTCCCCGATGTCCATCGCGATCAGGACCCCGATCGCAAACGACGTCATCACCAGAGCTCCATCTTCGCCGTAGGCGAGCAGCACCATGCAATAGACGCCAAAGCCGATGACGCCACCTACCGCCCCCAAAACAATCATGATGATTCCGAACGCGACGACGCGAGCCGTAAACCGGCCGATAGCATCAGCAGTCATGGCCTCTGCAATCCCTTCGCTTGTGCCCGCGAAATTGCTTTCGGCTTTTTCGATTTCACCCATTTTCGCGCCATCGACGCATTCGCCGGCTTGCGCTTGCCGGCTTTGATCTTTCCGTCTGCTCCGAGCGTCGCTCCGCCCCAAGACTTTCCCGTAATCACGCGCATGCGGCTTCCTCCCGAATGAACTCCTTCACTTCGTAGTGGTAGCTGCGGCGGTCGTCGTGAAGCACGATTGCCGTGACGCCGACGTACGGCTGACCGCCGTATCCGTGCTCGACGCGCGTACCGATCGTGATGATCGCGAATACGCGCCCTCGCGTCGAAAGCTCTTCTTCGCACTGGATGACACGCGCCAGCCGGTTGATCTGAATATCCGACACCGGTACGCCGTCGCGTTTCGCCACGTGCCGGAGTTCGTTCCGGACACGGCGATATTCCATGAGTGCGGCGAGGAGCGCCTTCATCATTCAGTGCACCGTTTCGAAAATCGATTCCAGCGCAACAGGCGACGTGATTTCCCGAATGTTTCGATCGGCAAGAAGCGCCGCATCCGACGTGTCGATCGGCAGCGATGCGCCGATCTCGCGATAGCGGCCGAAGTCTTGCAGACCATAATAGTTGTTGTCTTCGCCCAGAAAGCAGCGAACTTTCGTGTTGACGTCCGGGACGTAGAACTCGTCCCAGATCGCCTTCATGCGATTGCGGCATTTGCAGCGGCATTCGACGATCACCTCGTGCTTGCGATTGACGTCGAGATCTTCAACCTTGTGCCATTTCGTCATTCCAGTCCCTCCGTGATGACGTATCCATTTTCGACGCACCAAACCGCTCGGACATCGTGCTTGACGCCCCACGGAGAGGTCGTCTCAACGGTTGAACCATCGTCGGCGAGGATTGCGTTTCTTGCAGTCAGGCACTTGGCGCGGTCGCCGTCGAACGTCACCATATTGCCGTTGTCGAGTTCGAAAGTGACCGAGATTGTGCGCTTCGGCATGACCGAAAGCACAGCGACCGACACCGATAACGCGGCGATGACGGACCAGAAGACGGGTTCATAACGGAAGATCATGCCGACCTCCGATGATGCACCGGATCGACGACGAGACCGGATTCTCGCGCAACGCGCATCTCTTCCGGATCGTCGAGATTGGGCGGATGCCTCCCGGAGCGAACGCCTTCTAACCTGAGTTCGCGGATCGCCAGCGCATGGCATTTTCGGCTATTGTCGGCAGGATCGTAGCCGTGACCGTCGATCATGCTGGCGTCCCTCCGCTCACAACCGGATCGTCATCGTGCGCCCAGCCCATGCGTCCGATGTGCGCGCCGCACGCTGCACATCGCATCAACGGAAATGTTTCCGGTTGATCATCGACCAGCGTGAACGTCTTGTTCTTGCAGACTTTGCAGGCAATAAACGCCATCGTGTCCTCGCAGACATGGGGGCTTTTGAATTTCAGAAAAATGACATTTTCGCCTGTCATTCGGCGGCGTCCTTGTAGAGACCCTCTAGCGCGTGATGAATTTTAATGTTCTGAATTTCCCCTCCCGTGTGATTGCAAAGCTTGGCAACGATCTCGACCGCTTGTTGCGCAGTGGCTCCGGCAAGCATTGCGCCCATCGCGTAGTCCTGACCGGCGCCAAACGCTATTGGCGGATCAAACAGTTCCTCGTAGGGGCATGACGATGTCAGTTTATGAATGCCACCATGATCAACGACAATCAGGGTCCAGCCTTCCTGCGACTTGTCATGGGCTGACGGCAATTTTTCCGGATCGGCGCCAGCGCGATGCCATTCAATCATCTTTTGCATGAGCGGCGCTAAGCCTGTGAAGGCATATATAGAACCGTCGACAACGTGCAGCTTCTTGAAATTCTCGCCGCGGATTTGATCGCCCCATGTGCGCCAACCATCCGCGGCGCAATCGGTTTCGGTTATCGCAATCGTCGTCATATCTTTCCCCCTTGCAGATATCGCAAAATGTCAGCCTCTCGATCCTGATTGGTGCGCACCTTGAACCCTCGGATCGTTCGCTGAACCTCCTGGCTCGCGTCGTCCAGCAGCGTCGCCCACCACAGCGCGCGCTCCTCCGAACTCGAAACGTCGAAACATCCAACGACGTCGCGAAAGGAATGGCGCGACGGATCGTTGCCCATATCCTCCACCTGCCCGAGCAACGCCCGCAGCAACGCCGTTTTCAGACGCTTGGCGTGCGCCTCCGTCGGCACAAGGCAATGCTCGAGGAGAACCGTGCGAAAGAGCGGCTGGCCGCGGTCGACGTTCTTGACCGCGAGCCGCTCGAGACGATGATCGCCTTCCTTCGATTTCAACGTGACGACGGTTACCGGGTATGACCCCATGTTGTCGCCGAGCCGGCGCGGCAGGAGATCGCTGAAGCCGATCAGGCATACGGCGTAGTAGGTCGAGCGCTTCTCGGCCGCGAGGCGCGCGCGCGTCTGACCTTTCTTCCGGCCCGCCGTAGATACCGGCCGCATCGAAGCAGGCTTCGTTGCCTTGCCCATTCACAGAATTGCCCCCTGATTGTTGCGCTTCCAAGATCGATTGCGATCTCGAAGCCTCTCGATCTCTACGTCCGCCCACGTCGTTTCCAGCCCGGCGCCGACGCGCCATGCCCAGTCAATCGCCTCGTCGAACAACTGTTTGGCGCGCGTGCCGGAGACGGATTCCGTTTCTTTTTCTTTGGTTCTACGTCTCGGTGCGATGTGCTGGCCGATCTCGTCGAACGAGAGCGGAATAGGCAACGCGCGCCAGACTAGTATTTTCTGCTTCTGGGAGAGCGACCAGGTTGCGCGGGTATCGTTGACAATGCGCGTGCGGCGGCGCGCTCCGAGCGACGCAAACCAGCGCATCGCCTCGAGGAAGTTTTCGCCCCCATCCTGCGGACAAGGCGTCAGTCGCACGCCCGGATCGCTCGTCGCATAATGCGAGACTTCGCCGGCCGCTTCCGCGATGGCGCTCAAGGCACCGCTTGTCGCGATGTCCAGATCGTCGCCGACGTTGCCCGCGCCCGACATTGCGACGGCGCGCATCAGGCGGCCTTCGCAGTCGCGAAGCGTGAGTGCGTCCGGTGTCTGCCCGAACTTGATCCGCGATGCATCGCGCCACCATTGCTCGGCCGCGCGATCTTGTCTTTTTTCCCGTGAAACATGCGTTTCACGATTGGCCGAGGCGCGGTCGGCTTCCATTTCCTCCGCCAATTCCGATGCGCTAAACGTCTGTTTCTCGTATGAGAAATTCGTCGGCACGGAATCCGGATCACGCCATACGAAGGCGACATTGGGCAACTTCGCTTGCCATAGCTCAGGCTTCAAAGGTGCCCAAAAAATAGGCCGATCACCGATCAGATCGTGATAGCCGACATGCGGGCGGCTCGGATCGGCGGGGCGCTTGCTGCGCAGCGGCAGGTCGATCTGCTCGCCTTGAAAAAATGTCGTCCATACTTCTTCGCCGGTCTTCTTATGCTTATGACGCACGCACTCGAACGGCCCCTTGATGCCCTTCTTATACGGCCAGATCACCCACACCTTGACGGACCAAGGCGGCGGCATGGTTTCGACGGCATAGAAATTTTGAGCGGTGCCCGTATTCACGTCTGCCCCCAGATGACGGTGTCCTGGCAGGGCGCATGCGCCCTGCCAGTCGGTGAGTGCGGCCAGATCAGGCCGCAGCCTGTTCGTCGTCCGCCTCGTCTGCCGCTTCGTCTTCGCCTTCGCTATTGGCTGCGTCCGCGATCTTCTCCGCAGCCGCTTGGTCCGGATACCAAACATCGCTCGCCAGGAGTTGATCGAGACGCTTCGCCCCATCGCTCAGGCGGAGGATCGCGTATGCTCGTTCTCCGATCGCGATGAAGTCTTCGCACTGTGCGACGACTTCCTTGGCCGCATCCTCATTCCAAATCGACCGCCATAGGCCTTTGAAGGCTGTGCGCACTTCTGTCAGATCCATATTCTTTCCCCAGTGTTTCGAGCCGTCCCCTCGCCGCGGCTCGCATCGGCGTCGTTCAAGCTGCAGATAACCCCTCGGATTCCTTCGCTGCTTTTTCCGCAGCTTCCTCCGAGCGACGCTTAGCCTCTTGTTCCTCACGCCCCTTTCTGCGTTTGGCTGCGGCGGTCTCGGCGTCATCCTTGGAGACATAGAAGTCCTCAGAGCGGTACTGATCTAACTCCGCAAAGAAGGTGCGATCCTCTCGCCGGACGAAGAGGTACGGAATGCCAGTCGTGACCGCTTCGCCATACCAACGCCGCTCACCGTCGAGCAGCGCCACGCCGATAATTTGCGCGACGCCCATGGCCCAGCGGCCGCCCTGTTCGTCAGAAACGAAACCTTCAGTGACGAAAAACTTTCCGTCGAGCCACTGGCGGACTTCCTTGATATTTTCGTTGTCCATCGTTTCCTCTCGCTAGGCGGCTGCGGCCGGTTTCGTTGGCCACGGCAACAGTTTCGATGCGGTGGCCATCAGTCGTCCGCCGCATTTGATGATCTCTTCCGGCGAACCGCCGTTCTTGGCCAAGTTCTGAATGTGCTCAGCCCACGCCGCGATTTGCGCGCGCGTTTGCGTGTCCGGTTGAGTTGGCAAATCGACAATCAATCTCGGCATAGCGTCATCCCCTTATGCACGGGCCTCATCTGGAAACTGCGTCTCGAGCGCATGCTGGCCGAGCGGCGTTTCGGCGAGTTCGCCCAGCATGCCGAGCGCGTGCATGTACGTTTCAAGGATTGCGTCGTGCTCTTCGCGCTCGCTCGACGATTTGCGGCGCATGCGCACGATCTCGCGCAGCGCCTTGACGTCGAAGCCGATCGCCTTTGCCTCCGTGTACTTGTCGCGGATGTCGCTTGCGGTCTGCTTCTTTTCCTCTTCCAGGCGTTCGATCTGCTCGACGAACTGGCGGAGTTGCTTTTGCGCGGAGGCCTGCAAGGTGCTCATGCGGCCTCCTTCGCGATCGCGGCCTTGATGCGCGCGCCGCAGGATTCCAGACCGGCAACGCGAGCCTTGAGAACGAGAACGTCGTCCGGCATCTCGCCGACGATCGCTTCGCAGGTCTTCTGAAAATACGTCATGCAATTGCCCTTTCCCCAGTTTCCATCCGACTCAGCCATCCGCGCTTCCACGCGGCGTCATATGCAGCCGGACATCGCTTCGCGAACTCTCCGCGCGTTCTGCACTCACGGAATACAGACTTGCAGCGATCCAACGTCCAATATCCGTTCGGCCTCTTCTCAATCGTCATATGCTTGCAGATTTCATCGGCCCAACCGTTGCGCTGCGCGATCTGACGAGCATTCGGAAATCGCTTCCGAAATTCTCGACGTGTCGCGCATTTAAGGGCGGCCTCTGCGCATCGGTCCTTCGTCCAATATTTGCGGTGCTTCTTTCGATCCGGCATGTGGGCCGTCGCTTCGTCCATCCATCCGCGATTGATGCACGCGTAATATGCAACGGTACTGTTGGCGTAGAATTCGCCTCGGCTTTGATATTTTCTAGCTTCGCGAAGACAGGCCGGCTTTGTCCATTTCCGCGCCGTTCCGCCAAGAGCGCCTGGCGTTGCAACATTTAGAAGGGTCCAGCCCTGCTCTTTGAGCAACGCCATTCCGTCCGCTTCGGCTCGCTTTGCGTCTTCGCCAACGTGCGGCCCTGAAATGATTTCAACGCAATGCGGCCCATCCAGAAGCGCTCGCATTGACGGTCTTCTGGCGCGGTTTCTATGTCCCCTGATCCGGGATTGCAGATCGCAGGTTAACCCAACATACGCATTTCGATCGACCTCAGATTTGATGACATAAATCCATCGCTCGTACTTCGCCGCACCGGGCACCATGTGCGTGCAAATCTCATCGAGCCACTTGCCGCGGCAGGCTTGAGAGTAACAGCTTCTCTCAAAGCGATAAAAATCGCTTCTGCGCATGAAGCGCTTGGCAACCTCTGCACACGTCTCTTTCGTCCATTTACGAGCCATCGAACTTACCCGCCTCATCTCCGAACGATTCCCATGTCGGGCGGCGTTCTCGTGAATAGACGTCTGCCGCCCGACCTTTCGGGATCAGCATCCTCGCCATCGAATATGCTTGATCTGGCTTCCTCGAGTGCTCTCTTGCCGGCTCCATGATCACGGATCGAACGTTTCGAGCCTCGTAGGTCGGATCGCCAATGCTTCCGATCAAGAAGATTTCGTGAGAATTTCGAAGCGTGTACCCAGTGCCAAAGTGCAGCTTGCCGTTCTTCGTCGTCTTCACCCACGCGCCAGACGTCACGAACTTGAATCCCCAGTGCCGGAGAATATCGACATGCTCGGCGAGCCCGGGCGCCGTCGCCCACATCCACAACATGCACGGATCGGTCGCGAGATCGCGCACGGGAAGCGCTCGGATCTCTTCGAGCGTCATGGTTCGGTACTTGGCTTGCGGGCTCTTTTCTTCGCCGGCGATCGACCATGTTCGGAACTTCCAGGCGCAATCGATCATGATCAGCGAATACGCGTTCGCCTCGAGGTGGCCGAACGGCCAGCGATCAAGCCGATGCACGCCGTCGAAGAAACTCGGCTGAATGAAAGAGGCCGGCGCATCGTAGATCATGCGACCTCCTGAAACAGATCAGGCGTTTCCGGATCCGGTTCGGCAACGGTCGACGGTACATACTCGCGGCTCTTGCCGGCGAGATAATCTTCCGCAAGCTGCTTGATGCGCGATCCGTCAGAATGCTGATCGGCTGGCACCTGCAACGGATCAACGATGCCCTGCGATTGTGACGCCTTGAGCCCGAGCACGCCGACGATCGCCGGATCGGCGCCGCCGTTTGTCGTGAGATAGATAGCGTCGACTTGCTTGGTCTGGCCGGGGCGCTGCAGACGTCCGACGCATTGCTCGTGGACCTTCGGTGACCAATCCAGTTCACCGAAGACTGCGATATGGCCGCGCTGCTGCAAGCCATCGAGGCCGGCGCCCGAGCGCAACGAGAGGATCAGGAGATTGGTCCGCCCTTGAATGAAGGCCTTCTTCGCACGATCCTTTTGCGTCGATGATTCCGAGCCCGTGTAGAGGATCGGGTTGTATTTCGCGAGTTTCGTCAGCCAGATGTCATAGACGTCACGATGCCAGCCGAAGAGCACCACAGGCTCGCCGGCATCCAGCAGAAGTTTGACGAAAGCCGCGACATGCGGCGCCTTCGCGATGCCGGTGGCCTTGCGCATGCGCATATCGAATTCGCGCGCCGCCTGACCCCGCTGCGTAAATTCGCCCGTCGTGACGCGGATCGCGAGATTGCGCATGAGATCGACGTCTTCGTCGAGCACCTTGGTATCGTAATCGATCTCGTGCGAAATGACGTTGACCGGTTGGATTTCGTGTCCGACCTCCGCCTGCGTCCGCCGAAGAGCCAACGCGTTTTCGCGCAAAAACGTGCCAAGCGCCTGCGGATCATCGACGATCCAATGGCCGCTGGGATCGGCGTGGCAGTATTCGCGCGTGAAGTCGTCCCATGAGCCGAGTGCGCCGGGCGACAGGAGATTGATGATCGCGAAGATTTCCGCACCGTAATTGTAGATCGGCGTTGCCGAAAGGCCCATCGCGACCAGTGCCGACTTACAGAAGGCCTGCGCTGCGGCACCTTTCTGGCTTTGCGTACCGCGGCGAAGCTCTTGCACCTCATCGAAAATGATCGTGCGGAACTCGCGGTCGGCTTTGGCATTACCGGCGAAATCGCACCATCCGCCAATCTTGGAATATGGGCAGATGTAGACGTCGGCAGGCGGCAGTTCGTATGGCGTGGCCTTATTGAAGACGTGCACGGTGTGGTGCGTGAACTCTTCGATCTTTTCTTTCCACTGCGTGACGAGGTGCGTCTGCGGCACGATCAGGGCTGGTAGGAGCAACGGTTGACCGGCGAACGTCGCAATACCGGAAACGGTTTTTCCGAGACCGAGATCATCCATCAGCAGCAGCGCGCCTTTGCGCCGGGCCAGCTCCGCCGCCTGCGCCTGATAATCGTAGGGTGCTTCCCCGTCTCGAAATCCGGAAACCGTTGACGGTTTCCAATCCTTCGAGAGCAACTGCACGAGTTCATTTTGCTGCGTTTCGAACAGTTGCGTGCGGGTTTCGAGCTTGGCTTGGTCTTCACCCGATATCTCGAGCGGATAGCGTTCGGTGAACCAAAGTAGATCAGCTTCGAGCGACACGGTGCCATTGAGGATGTATGGCGGGTGCGCCGTCTTCGGGATGCGCGGGAAGATCGTTTTCAATCGCAGGCGAACGTGCGGCTCGAGATCCTCTATGATCCAGCCACCCCGTCCGAGTTCACGAATTTTTCCGTAGGTGCGTTTCACAGCCATGCCCTCGCCATATCCACGACAGCGACGGGCTTGCCGACGACGCCGCTGACGTCGACCGGCTTCGACGTCATGAGCAAAAGGCCGTTGATGCGCGGCTCTGCGAGGTAGTTGCGAACCTGCCGAATGATGCTCGCACCGGCACCTTTGATCTTCACTTCAATGCCGATGTCGTCGACCATGACGTCGATGATGCCTCCGGCGATGCGGACCTCGCGATTAACACTTGCCCAGAAGACGCGGCCGCCGACGGGCGGGACGCAGAGCGCGTGATAGATGCACGCCTGCGTCTGCTTCTCATCCTCGAGCGGGAAGCGTTTGCGGCCCAATATCTCCATGAGTTCGTGCATCAGGGGCGTCATCGGACGGCATACTCCTTCGGCACGATTCCCCTGGCACTTTCGTTCGCTCCGACCAGAGACGGCGCGACAGGAATGATTTTCTGATTGTCTTCGCCGCGATGAAGCGTGCGGAAATGCCCTCGGCGCCAGTGCATTTTGGGGCTCGCATGCGTCCCGAACAAGCGACCGGCTTCGAGATACCGGTGCTCTTCACTCGCTACGATCTTAATGGTGTGGACGTCGTTGATCGGGGAGCGGCCTTTGCGGGCCCGCTGCGCATTGAGTTTCACCGGCGCATGTTCAGTCGTCTTCTGAACGTCCTTCGACATCAGCATCGACGTCGCGCCGATGACGAAGCGTAGAGCGCGCCCGAGCGCTGCGTACTTCTGATCGTCGGTGTATGGCTCGCCGGTTGAGCGACGCACGGACACAGCATTTTTGAACATCGAAGTCGTGCGAAGCGGCCGCGTCTCGAAATCGCCTTCCTGATAAAAGGCGCACCCATGCATCGGCGTGATGAAACTGCCGAGTTCGGACCGCGTTTCGCAGACGACGGTCAGGAAATACATGCCGTCGTCGCCGTGCGTGGCCGTTTCTATCATTGCGCCGTGGTTGATGCCGAGCGCTCGGCCGGAATAGAACGTGATCGGAAACGGCGGGGTAAATAGCCCGCGCTTCACGAGTTCAAAGCCGAATTCCTCATGCTCCGGCGTCGGCGCGAGTTCGCCGAAATCAAACGTGACACTTTCCGCCAGTGACTTTTTGTTGACGTCCCACAGGGTCGCGTTCACGGCCTCGCCGAGTTGCTTTTGGGACATCATCCGTTCAAGCGCGAGCATGTCGTCGAGCACGTTATGCGGCCGCATCGGCGCCCTCCATGTCGAAGAGGGTCGGCATCAGCCGTTCGCGCTCGGCCGTCTCGCAGTAATAGGCGCCATCGAGGAACGAGACGTGGTTGAGTTCCGAGGCCTGCCCGCGCCGGCCTTTCAATATCGCGCGATAGGGAACGGTCATCAGGCCGCCGAACGGATCGTAGACTAGCTCGTCCGGGTTCGAATACCGCTCGATCAGACGGTCGACGATGTCGAATTGCAGCGGGCAAATGTGAAACTCGACGTTGCGGCGCGCCTGCTGCCCGTTGAGCGTCAGCATGCGGTTGATGTCATGCCAGACCTCGTTGCTATGCGAGCCCGGCGCGAGCGACATGAACGTCGATGGCAGAGCGCCGGTTGCTTCGAGCTCTTCGCCGATCTTCACGTGAAATTCGTAGTCGTAGAGATTTGACAGGCTGTACTCGGTGAAGGCCTTCGCCAGCTTGTCGGGACCGAGCGACGCAAGTTCGCCAGCGGTCAGTTGCCGGTTGCCGCTCGATCGCCAGAAAGCATGCGCATCGACCTGCCAGCGCGCGCGCGTGTAATCGGCCTTGCTCTTCGTGACCGGCAGGTCCGCATAACCTTTGCTGCGGTCCGTCTGCGGCTTGCGCGCGAGAATGACGTATTCCGGCGAACCGACGCCCATCTTCGTGCCGTCTTTGCAGTTCTCCGACCAGCCGAGCCGATAGGTCTGGTTGTTCTCGCGCACGACGTCGGTGACGATCGTGATCATCCCCATGAAGTCGAATCCGTGCTTCTTCATGTGGAAAATCGTCTCGGCGTGAAACGGACTGACCGTCGGCGCGCCGCTGCCGGTAACGTTGCCGAACAGGATGCGGTCCTTGACGTGGATGCAGGCAAGCCGGCCGGGCTTCAGGATCCGGAACAGCTCCGGCGTCAGAAAATCCATCTGATGCCAGAAGTGATCGTTGTTATCGGTGTGCCCGAAGTCTTCGTACTTGTCCGTGTATTCGTAGTGATTGGAGAACGGGACCGAGGTGACGATCAGGTCGACGGAGTTCTCCGCCTGCAGCCGAGCTTCGAGCACGCAGTCGTTGTTGGCAATCTTGTAGCGATCGCTCGACACCTCGACGCGCTTGACACCGATCGAGCGTTTCAAGGTGTTCGACATCTCAATGTGATCGAGGCCGTACTTGCGAATGATCTCCGACATGCGTTTCATCATCTCCTCGTGGCGCGCCCACTTGGCCCTCAAGACGCGCAACACTTCGCGTTCGGCCTCGGTGTAGATCAGGTGGATTCTGCAGGGCTTCGTCTGACCAAAGCGCTGCACCCGGTGAATGGCCTGAATGAAATCGTTGAACTTGAAGCCGATGCCGAGAAACACGGCGGTGTGACAGTGGCGCTGGAAATTGCAGCCCGAGCCCGACAATTCCGGCTTGGTCGCGAGGTACTGAAGCTTGCCTTCCGAGAAGGCGATGACGTTTTCTTCGCGCGTCTCAAGATCCTGTGCTCCGAACACGCTGACCGACGTCGGCACGGCCGCTTCGATGGCGCGGCGCTCGTCTTCGAGGTCATGCCAGAGCAGCATGTGCTCGCGGGGATCGGCCGCGATGATCTCGCGCATCTTGGCGACGCGTCGCGTAAGGCTCTCGCGCTTTTCGGACGCCGCCTGCGTCACGCCCAGCGCCGCATCCTTGAACATAAGGTGCTGGCCGTCCTTCTCGACGCCGGCGCGGCTATGGTCGGTCGCGACCTCGTGATAGCGCACATCGAGCGGCGGCAGATCGTAGCCTTCGTCTGAAAATCCGAGATCGCTCGGCTTCTGAATGAAGATTGCCCAGGAGTGCATCCAGAGCCAGAATTCATCTTCCTTGTGCGGATAGAGCGTCAGGTTGTTGGCCGACGTCGAGTCCCGCTGGAAGAAGCGCGTCAGCGCGAGGCCCGTATCCATGATGCCGAGAAAGCCCGCATAATGGATCAGTTCCTTGTAGCGGTTCGGCGATGGCGTCGCGGTGGCGACGAACTTGAAGGTGACGTCGGCGAAGAGGCGCAAGAATTCGTGGTAGGTTTTGGTGCCGTAGCTGCGCAACACCGATGCTTCATCGAGACTTGCTGCGCCGAAGATATTCGGATCGAGCCGGCCGTCGCGCACCGTCTCATAGTTCGTCAGATAGATCGGATCATCCTTGCCTTCCGGTTCAAGCTCGTCGGCGGAGCGGATGAATTTGAGCCGGACCTTGAACCGGCCCTTGAAGCGCTCCGCGGCGTCGCGCATGAACTCCTGGCGCACGCCGAGCGGCAGCACGATCAGTCGCCGGACGCCTTTCTTCTTGCCGAGCAGGCGCATGATCTCGATCTGCATCGTCGTCTTGTGCAAGCCGAAGGATGCGAAGATCGCACGGCAGCCGCCGCGGAGCGCCCATTGCACGATCGGCTTGCAGTGCGGCCGCAGCGCGGGATTGATCTCGCCCGCATCCACGTCGACGCCGATCGACGGCGCGAGCGCGATCTTCGCCTGCAGGAAGGCTTGGTAATCGTCTTGCTCAGCAGTTCCGATACGAGCGGTTCGCTTGGTGCTCGCCATGGCGCGATTGCTCACTTCGTCACCTCGAATAGATCTTTTGTCCTGGCGCAACGCGGTATCGTCTCCCGCATGCGGGCATCTTTTCTGCGCGCCGCGAAAAGATCTGCGCGAACCAACATCGGTTCGACGCTATCGACCCACACGTAGCGCGTGCCGTAAGCCGTGCAGCCGCCGTAAAAGCGGGCAATCGAGAATTGCGAATAAAGCGCGTTGTGAATTTCGTAGGGCGCGCGTTCGCCGTTGATGTGCGTGGGAAGGCCGAAATACGTATCGCTCATATCCCCACCGCCTTCTCGATCACCTGCTGCTTGAGCCGATCCCAGAGCTTGTTGATCTCGGTGATTTCCTTGAAGAGATCGCCTTTCGCGGCCGCCGGCTCGTGGCACATCCTCGAGACGACGGCGCGCTTTCTCGCATTGTAGGCGCGGCGATCCGTTCGACTGACCAGGCGCCAGTGCTTCGGGCAGATGATCTCGGTGCCAAGGTTCGGCGTATGCGCGACGGTGCACCTGCAGAACGGTACGATGCAGGGCTTGCGGCCGATCACGATCTTGCGGAAGCTCATGCGGCCACCTCGTTGGTGATCGCATCCACCATCTCGATGCGCGTGCCGAGCCAGCGCACGCAATTGATGGCCTTGCTGTTGCCGATGATCTTGTATTTCGGACCATCGGCGGCGGGCTTGCCGCGATAGATGATGTCGAGATACCCGTCGGGGAATCCCTGAAGTCTGAGGCACTCGGCGGGCGTCAACCGGCGGACGCGCCAGTTGCTAAACACCCCAATGCTTGACCCATCGGTATCGAGAGGATGCGTGACAGGTCCGCTGTCCGGATCTTGGCGAGCATGAAATGCCAGCGTTGGCGGCCGGCCCCCGGCCGCCAACGGATGTGACGGATCTCCGGGCTGCGGATTGCAGCGATTGTCTTTCGACGTGATCTGCGTTTCGTCGAAGCAAACCGCCGTCAGAACGTGCGGTTTGTCGCCTCCTCCGCCACCGGTCCGGAGCGACGTCATGATGTCGCCAGTCAGTTCTGCTGTGGCACCGCCATCGCGGCCGCGCAGCGCGACGCCTTGCGCGAGAATGGGCGCTTCGTGATCGCACGTCAGTGTCGGGCATCGATCGAATGCGATCTCGGCTCCGCCTTGACCGTGCGCCATAACGACCGCTTCAACATGCGCACCGTCTTGAACGAACGTCTCGCCGAATGGATCTATCTGCCCCATACCAGCGGCCTTGGCACGTAGCGCGTGTGAAACGCCTTCTAGATCGTTCAGCGCGACAGGGACTAACGGTGTGCCCCGACCCGTTCCGTCTTCGCTCGCGTCGAAACCTTCCGCGCGCAAAGCGTGTGCGACTAGGCCGCCGTCGTGGTCGAAATCGGTTCCAAGTCCGCCACCGCCTTTAGTGCGCGCGCTAAGAGTTGGGGCAACGTCTTTCCCCGATTGACGGCGCGGCGGAGAATTCCCCGACAGGCTTTCGCGCTCAAATAGTACTGCTGCGGCACGTCGCCAGTCTCCAAGATATCCGATAACGAACACACGCCGTCGTCGCTGAGGGACAGCCCGTCCAAGCCCGTGAATTCGGACAAATTGAGCGTCAAGCACGCGCCATGCGAGGCCGTATGCGTTGTCGAGGCCCGGGACAACGCCCGCAGTTTGCCAGCCGCCGGGCGGGATTTCGATCCGGTTCCCGGAGAGCAGTCCCAAAAGGCTTGCAAAGGCTTGTCCGGAATTGTTCGAAAGGACGCCGACGACGTTCTCCCAGACCAGCCAGCGGGGCCGGTAGCGCCGAGCAGCAACAGCATACTTGAGCGAGAGTTGGCCACGCTCGCCATCCAAGCCCTTTCCGAGACCGGCGATGGAGAAGTCCTGGCAGGGCGTGCCTCCGATGAGAACATCGATAGTTGCATCCGGCCAATCCTCCACCCTGTTCAAATCGCCGAAGTTCGGAATGCGGCCGCGCTCCGGCAGGCCTGCGACGGCTTTGATCGCCGCGGCGCGCGCCAGCTTGTCGGCTCTGTCTTCGGCCTCGTCCGGATCCGGCATGAACAGCGGCCGTGACGCGCCGTGACGTTCGGCGAGCACGTGGCAGGGAAACGGCTCGATCTCGGCAACAAATTCCGTCGACCAGCCGAGCGGCTTCATCGCGACGGTTGCCGCTTCCATTCCCGAGCACACTGAGCCCATGCGCAGCTTCATGGCCACGACGCCTCCACGGGCAAAGGCTTGTGGATCGCAACGATGTCGTCTTCGTCGGCTTCGCTCTGACAAACACCCGAGACGAAATCGCGCTTCGCGATGACGCTCATTTCCTTGAGCGCGTCGACGCACGCCGCTTTGGTCGCGTAGCGCTCGTGCACGGGTTGTGAGTGAAGTAGAAAAATCGCGATCAGATACCAGCCATTCATTCGACCACCTCAAATCGCTGAGAAGCCGTGGCTTCGCGTCGAGCGTGACGAATGGCGGTTTCGACTTTGGCGGTCGGATACATGCGCCGAAAGTGCGCCTCGCAATACTGGATCAGCGGCGCGATCGTTTCCTTCCCGCAATAGCAATCACGGTACTTGAGCGGATCAGCTTCGATGAACCGGCAGGCGCGTTCGTTCAGTTTTTCATTGGCGTGGATCTTGCCGTCGACGAATTTTATAAGTCCGATGCAATCCGCTGCCGGCACGCTCGTTTCGCTCGCGCGCAATAGCGCGGCGATGGATTGATCCGGTTCCTTCGATGCGCTGTTGGAATCGAAACCCCGCGTCGGTGCCTTGGGAGTTCGCGCCTTCGGCGCTGATTTCGACGCCGCCTTTTTCGGGGATCGATCGAAGACGCGGCGCGGATGCCTTGCGGGCTGCAATTCGCTGACCTTGATGCCCATCCGGTGCAGTCGACCGATAACTGAACAGTTCGTGCGGTTGTTTCCAAACTCCCGATTGAGCGCTTTTGCTGCGTCCGATGCCGACAACTCATCTGTAAGCACCAATGACTTTACGCGTTCCGATTCCGCTTCCGACCATGCGCCCTTCATCGTCCCCCCGCTCTTTCTCTGAAAACTTCCCCCTCGCAATACTGAGACGCCACAGCCAACAATCGTGCTTCACTGGCCCTGAGCGACGCGCGCAAATCTGCGTCTTCGTGCCAAATGCTGTCGTATCGTTCCGACTTCTTGATTGGTTTCAGGCGCGGCAATGGGCGCCGTTTTTGCTTGCGCGGTTGTCGTGGCGCGGCCGCGCGCGGCCGCAAGGCGCTGACGGCGGCCGTCTGCGCAGCGGTCAGTTCACCCTGCCATGATTGCGCGATGCGCAAGGCGAGAACACAGCATTGCGCGAATTTGGCGTCCGTCGCCCGGAGACCGTCGAGATCTCGGATGGCGTGGCGGCCAATCGTTCGCTCTTTGCGCAAGAGACGTCCGATCGCCGAATAGTTGATGCCGTGGAATTCGCGGTAGAGGAGCACCGCGATCATGCGAGCACGGACGTGCGCTCGGCATTTGCGTTTTCCGCGAAGGTCATCGCACGTCAAGCCAGTGACGGTCGCGGCGATTTTGATCATGGCATCGGACGACAACGTCATGCGGATTGTGTCTCCGCTTCGTCGCGCACGCGCTGGCGCGCCTTCTGCTCGGCGGCCAATCGTTCGAGAATTTCCGGGCTTTCGCGCAGTTGCTTTTCCAGCTCTTGGCGCGCATTGGCTTCGCGCTCCGTTTCTGGCTTTTGCGTGCGCTCGAAGATTTCCTGACGTCGGCCGAGAACCGTGTCGCCAAGGCGCACCAGCGCATTGACGACGATGTCGGTGCCGGCCTCGGCACGCAGGCGCTCAACCAATTGCTGATAGGCGCGCGCGTTCGCGATCAGTGTTTCGATTTCACCGGCTTGCGCGGGAAGCCGCGCGTAATCGCGGCAAAAATCGTAGAGCTGCAGAATCCAGCCTTCCCGACCCGCGCGCTGGCCGAGTTCGGTGCGGCAGAGATCGACGGCCAGGGCGACACGGTCCCTACGCCACGCGGCGTGAGGATCTCGCTCCTGCCGTTCCTTGATCTTCGAGGCGGTTTCAAGCAGCGGCGTTTGTGCGAGCTGCTTGCGTGCCTTGGCGTTGTCGCAGGCCTCGATGCATTCCGAAGGCTTTGGGAACATCGTGCCATCTGTCTTCGGCCGACGCGTGCGAACGATGGTGGCGGCCGCATCCAAGACGACATCGTCGTCATACGGCCCCAAAATCTGCGCGATGGAATCCGTCCAGAGCTCTTCCTGGCTTTCGTCGCCGTTGAACTTCGGCGCCGGAAAATGGATTTCAACGAGCGAGATGAACTTGTGCGCCGTCGCGAGGCTACTCATGACGCGGACCCTCCCTTGGTCAATCCGAGGTAGCGCGCTCGGCGCTCGATGGTGGATTCTGTTTTCGCCGCCTTGCCGCCGCGCGACAGATCGCGTTCACGGCGGACCTCGCTGTCGATGTCCTTCCGGCGCGTGGCTTGGATCGACGCGCGAATCCAGTTCGCGGTGTTGTCCGGAATTTTGCTCGGCTTGCCGGCCTCGATGTCCGCCGCCCATTGCAGCGCGTGACCCGCCGCGATGGCGCGGATCTCGTCCATCGGCACGGCGCCGACGAGCTGGTATTCGATCGCCTTCAGCGAGATCGAGAAATTCTTGTGCCGGATTGTCTCGCAGTTGACGAACACACCGTGCCCGATGTGCTCTTCGCCCTCACGCGCGGCGTCTAGCTCAGTCGGTGAGGGAGTGAGAGTGGTAGGTAAGTTATTATATTTATTAATATAATTATTATTATTCTCCGCGCGCGGGCGCGCCGGGGAGATTTCTGGTTCGGCCGTAACTTTTACTTCCGGCTCGTAATTTTTACCGTCTTCGCTCGTAATTTTTACGGGCTCAACCGTAATTTCTACCGGCCGATCGTATTTTTTACGCGTAACTTTTACCGGCCGATCGTAATTCTTACGCGTAGTTTCTACGGGCTCGGCGTCAACTGCGTCCGTAACTTTTACGGCTTCGATAACCGCTTTCTCTGTGCCTTGATCCGTAATTTTTACGGATGGAAGTTCACCGAATTTTCCCGGCACGCGCGCAATCACGTCCGTAAAAATTACGGGCTGAGTTTCGAACGCCGGTGAAACCTCGATCGTTGTCGCGCGGCCAATCAGGCCCGACTTCAGAATGACCCAGCCGCCGTCGGCAAGGTGCTTCTTCCACTTGTTGTACGTCTTGTCGGCGACCCCTTTCATGTCCATGCCGGAGAGGATCGCCAGCTCGTCGTTAGCCGTGACCTTGAAGACGACGGAATAGACAGCGAGCGCGCGCGCCTGATACGGCACGTGCTTTTCGGACATGCGAAAGAGCCATTCGGCGAACGGCATTTTTAGCTCGTTAGACACCGCCGCCTCCGCTTCCCGGCGGAGCAAACACGATGACATCGAACGCACGCGGTGCGCCGCTGTTCTTGATTCCGTCCAATTCTTGCGGTATCAACATCATCGTTCTCGGCTCGAACTTGAGGGCTGCATCCTCGGGTTCACAAATTCGCTCAGCCTCGGATTTGGCGATCCGGGGCTGAACTGTTTTCAGGTGTCCGGCTTCTTCAGCCAGCTCTTGATGACCGCGACCCGAGGCACGCCGCGGCGACGCGCCTCGCAATCCGCAAGAAAGAATTGCGTCGTCAGCCATGCGAGCACGGCTGACTGCGAAAGATGTGCGGTTGAAAATCCCGGCATCACTTCGCCCTCCGGTCCAGGGGCGGCTCGATGCCATCGAGTTCAAACAGTTGGCGCAGGCGCTCGTCCTGATCGATGCGATGGATCGCATCGGCGACAGAGAAGAGACCGATGACGAAACCGAGCAGACCGGCCACGGCCATCAGCGACATCGCACCGTAGAAAGCGCCATCCGGCACCTTGACGTTCGGTGCCACATCAGAATGAGCCGTGCTCCAGATGAACAGGACAATGCAGCTCACGAACCAAAGGAACGGCACCTTGCAAAAGCGAATGACGCGGATCACGTCGCGGAAAGTCATGCGACCCTCCGATTCCGCACGACGTAGCGCTCAAGCCGTTTCGTTGCGTCGTTGAAGACGAAGATGTCGACGATTGGCTCAATCGGCCGAATGACTCGGATCGATGCCGATAAGCCGCCGCGGTCGATGGTGAGATGACCTGACGCGATCAGCCTGTGCACCAGCGCAAACGCATTGGCCCGCGCAACATCACCAAGCGCCGTTGCTATGGCGGCATAAGTCGGTGCGCGGCCCGTGCGCGCAATATGATCCTGGATAAAAAGAAGGCACGTCCGCTGGCGCGAGGTCATGGCTCAACCATTGCCTCCACCCAATCGCCAGCCGACGAGCGCGCTGGCGACAAGCACACCGACGATGAAAAGGTTGCCGGTTATTGTTTCGAACATGCGTGCTCCTTTCTCGCGAGGAGCAAAAGAGCGGCGGATGTCGTGATCCATCCGATGACGCCCAGTACAGGGTCAGGATCCTTGATCTGCCAGAGCGCTTGGGCGACTGCGATGATTGCGAGCGCAAGAGTGATATGTGGACTGTTTTTCATGCAGCCCTCCGCGAAGCCGGACTGCTGGGCTTGTTGAATTCAGCGGCGACCAATCTGCAGAATGCAGCAGCATACGTCAGCGCACGCGCATCCGGCGTGGCATGGCCGTACGTGACGCGCTGCGCCGAACTCCAAACGATCCTCGAAACATTGCTTGGATCGTGGAAAAGCACCGCGCTGAGGATGGGCTGCGCGTCACGTACCGCCATCGCGGCGACGCTCGGCGACGAAAGAAGCCCGCTCTTATGAGCGCTGATCATGCCGCCTCCCGGAAATCTTCGGGTTTTTCGATGTGAGAGGGCGCTTGCGCGGGCGTCCGTCCGGACTTGGTCCGGGTTGAAGCCGGGCGTCCCTTGGGCGCTGCCGGGCCGACGCCCGGACTGACCGGATTTGCGCCCGGGCTGGCCGGGCTTGAGGCAGGCAAAAATTCTGCGGCGAGGCGCGATTTTGGAATGCGGAAAAGAACGAGGCGATCAGAGCCGGTTCGTTGCTTGACGCTCAAATATTCCGGCATGTTGAGGCGCTTGCGCCCGACCTTGAGTTTGCGGGCTTCGAGCGCTTCACGCACGACGCTGCAATCCAGAGGTTCGAGATCCTCGAGTTCGGCGCAAATTTTCCACCACTCGTCGATCTCGTCGGCGGCGAAATAGCCCGTGTTTCCCTCGGCGTTCATGAAGGCGATGAGCGTGTTCACGGCCTCCTCGACCGTCACGATGCGGCGCGTCGATGCTGTGGCGTGAGGCGCGCGCGCGCGCCTGACCGGCGCGGGCGCGGACGGAGCGGGCGCCAGGGCGGGCGCTTGTGTGGGCGTGACGACGGGCGTGAAAACCGGCGCAAAATCGTGCGGATCAACGCGTTTCACGACGTCGAAGCCGCGCGGCGCGAAGAAGAACTTCGCGACGATCGCACCGATGAAGCCGAGGCCGCCCGTGAGTTCCATCAGGAGCCCTCGCGCGTGCCGGCATACCCATTGAGGACAACACCGGACGTGCGAGTGCCTGTGCCCGAAGCCCTCCCCCCAGGAGAGGCTTCAAATACGCGTCCGGTGTTGTCCCCGATTCGAACAGAAACCATTCGTGCCCCCAGAACGGTTGCCAGATACGCGGCACAAAAACTGAACAAAAACCCCGCCACATCAGCGCCTTACGGCGCTAGGCCGCCTCTTGCGCCTCTTCGATTTGATCGTCCTCCGGATCCCAATCCGGCCAATCACGGAAACGAACGCGGCCATTTGTTGCGTTCCGAATCCGCACCTTTATTGCTTTGCGCGGCGTCCGAGTCTCAGATGCGTAACGGCGGACCGTTCCGCCGCAAACCTTGATTACCAACGCGAAATCGTCGGTGGTCATATTCACAGCTTTTAGCCAGTCGCGCAGTTTCATGGGCTTTAACGTACCGAATAGGAACGCTATCGTCAAGACGCGAGTCTTTCGTTCGGATTTGACACGCTCCTAAATCCGCTGGCCCGACAGCAGGTCCCCCCTTGGTGCAAAGCAATAGGTGCCGTATGCCCATGGAATGGCAGAAGAAGATGTACCGCTGGCACGCTTGCCGAACCGCATCCGGTTTCATCGCAAGCATCTGCACATCTCGTCCGACAAGCTCGCGGCGATGGTCGAGCCGCCACCTGGCGAGCCGGCCGTCACCGGCGCCACGATTCGTCGGCTCGAGACGGGCAGCATGGGCCTTACGCAGGCTTGGCTCGTGCGAATAGCCCGCGCCCTGAATGTTTCGCCCCGGGTTCTGCTCAGTGAGGAGCAGCTCGCCGGCATTGGCGAAGAAGACGCCGAAGAAATCGAGGTTCCGAAACCCTATCGGGCGTTGGCTGCAGAGGGGTTCAAGCACTTCCGCGTGCTGAGCGATGTCGTCGAGCACATTGATGGCATGGCCACGGGCGAAACGTTTATCCTGAACACATCACAAGATCGCATCGACCGTCGACGGACGGGCGATATTTTGCTCGTTTCCATTGAAGATATCACGACTGGTTCGCGCGTAGAAAACGCGCTACGCCTCTTCGCGGCCCCCTACATGCTGCTGTCCAGCCGGTCGCGAAACAAGGTCATCCACGGCATCAACGACACCGGGATCAAGACCACCATTAAAGGCGTAGTAGTCCGAGAGTAAGATGGTTTTGTCGCCGCCAGCCGCGCGCGCGATTTCTTCAAAAAAGCCCACCTCAAAGCCGCCGAAATTTCCAGCCGCCATCATCTCCTTCACGCGCTGCGCGAGACGGTAATAGGCGTTCTGCGAAATCATTTCCTGAATAAAGGATCGCGCCGCCATCGCGCCGGCCGCGCACTCGGCGCCATAGCGCGCACCTCCTGAGATCGTACCGATCGGCGGCATGACCCCAATACTCCCCTTCAAGGCGAAGGTTGCGAGCACCTCACAGTAATGCCAAGTCGCGCCCGCGATCAAAACGGCACCGAACGCGACGACACCCCGAAATAACGGGGCCCAGATTTTTTTTGGCATGTTGCTTAATCCCCACAAACTCGCCTTCGCTAGGAAAACACTCGTATATTTGGAACAAAGTGCGAGAATTTTGATCATAAACTGGTTGAAAGTTTGCCTTAATAGCGTTCCGAAGCGGAACGCTGCTTGACTTTACGTTCCGATACGGTACGTTTTGTCGTGTCAGGATGCAACCGCCTTCGCCTTGGGCGGCCATCCAGATGGCCGCAGCGCCTTGGGCGTGCGCTGCGGCCCAGCAAAACAAAACGATCTGGGGACGTACATCATGGATTGTGTTGCGCTTGCGCAAACTGCTGATGCTTCCGCGTCATCTCAAAACGACGTGATCAAGCGGCCTAAGAACCGGCACCAGCAAATCATCGACGCCTATCTCGCGTCTCCGGCCGGTCAGGCGCTGTTGCGATCCTGGAAAGAAAGCGCGGAGCGCGAAGCCGCACGCAAGGCAAAAGCCGAAGCGGCGTTCCGCGAAAAGTGCGCCAGCGATCCGCTGTACCGGCGTGATGTTCCCGATCGCAATGAGGCGATGAGCCGGGAACACGGCACATACCGCGCCGTGCGCGGCCGCGTTTTCTGATTTCGAAAAATCCCCCCCCCCGCCAACGTTTCAAGGAGCCGCGAATGTCTCAAGTCGCGAAAAAACTCAAAGTCGAAAAGGCGTCGAAAGACACCGGGGCGATAGCCGCGCTGTCGAGCATTGACATGCCCGCTCAGGCCGTGATCCGCCTGCCGAGCCTGTCTGAAAAATTCTTCGAAGCTGCGCTCAGCGCCAAGTCGCTCGAAGAGCGCACGCATCTGCTCGCAAATGCCAAAGAGCTCCAGAGCGAGGAAAAATCCCGCGCATTTTGGGCGGCATTTGCCGACATGCAAGCGGAACTGCCCGTCATCGAGCGCAACGGCGAAACGGAAAACGGCCGCGCCTACGGGCTTTACGAAGACATCGTTCCGGAAATCAATCCCGTCTTGAAGCGGTTCGGCTTCGGCCTGAGCTTCAAGGCCGAAGATGCTCCGGGCGCCGTTCTTCTTACGTGCATTTTGGCTCACAATTCTGGGCATATCATTAGTTCGTCCTATCCGTTCCCGTTCGATACGACGGGCGAAAAGAACGACAATCAATCCCGCGTCTCGGCGATCAGCTACGGCAAGCGCGCGCTTTCGACGGCGATGCTCAACATCGTCACGCGCGGCCAGGATGATGATGCCGCCGCCTCGTCGGCGAAGACGGCCGCCGTCTCTCCCGAGCAGATCACCGAACTCAAGAAGCTCATCGCCGAAGCCGGGCGCACCGAAGCGGTGTTTCTCCGCCTTGTCGCGAAAGTTCCGACGCTCGCTGAAATCCGCGCCGCAAACTTCGATGCGCTCAAGCGCGAACTGCACAGCATGATCGCAAAAGGAGCGCTGGCATGAACGAGATCATCCGAACCGATGACATCGTCGCCGAAGAAAGGACGTCGCTGATCACGCTGCCAGATCAGAAGAATTCTCTCGCGGTTTTTACGGCGAGCGTTGACGTCGGAATTGATACGATCTTGAAGGGCCTACGTGCGCGCATCGACGAATTCGAGGCAACGGCGGCGTCGCGCGACATGAAAAATGAAGCGGATCGCGAGGCGGTTCGTAAATTCGCCTTCGCCGTGACGAAAGCGAAGACAACGATCGAGGCCGAAGGCAAGCGTCTCGCCGACGAGCAGAAGAAAATCCCCAATTTGATCGACGCAGCGCGCCGCTACGCTGAGGGCAAGATCACCGCGTGGCGCGACGATGTCCGCAGACCTCTGACCGATTGGGAAGCCGCAGAAAAGGCCCGCACCGATAAGCACAAGGCAGCCTTGGAAAATATTGCCGCACTCGGCAAGCCGCTAGAGGGCACGACGGCCGAGACGCTCCGCACACGTCTCGCGGAAGTCTCGGCCATTGTCGTCGGTACCGACTGCGGCGAGTTCATCACCGAATACGCCATCGCCAAAGAAACGTCGGTGCAGGCCCTGACGAACGCATTGGCGCGCGCCGAAAAAGCGGAAGCCGATGCCGCCGAACTCGCGAAACTGCGGGCCGCCGACGAGGCTCGCAAGGCCAAGGAGCGTGAGGACGAACTTCGCCGAGAGGGTGAAGAACGGGCCAAGCGCGAGGCGGCCGAGAAGGCCGAAGCCGACCGCATCGAAAAAGAGCGCATCGAAGAAGAGAATAAGCGCCTGAAGCAGGAAGCCGACGACAAGGCGATCGCGGCCGCTGCGGCTGAACGCCAGAAGATCGCCGACGAAAAGAAGGCCGCTGAAGACGCCGAGCGCGCTCGGGAAAAAGATCGCAAGCACAAGGCTGAGGTGAACGCCGAAGTTCTCAAGGCTCTGACCGATGCGGGCGTCGGCAAGGACATCGGCAAACTCATCGTCAAACTCATCGCATCGGGCCAAGTCCCACACACGAAGATTTCTTATTGAGGTACGGCATGCGGATCATTGAATGCGAACAAGGTTCCGACGAATGGCGGATGGCGCGTTGCGGACGCATCACGGCGTCGCGCATCCCGGACGTCGTCGCGCAAGGCAAGGGCGGCAAGCCATCGGCAACGCGCGCCAAATACGTGACCGAACTGGCGCTTGAGCGGATAAAAAAAACGCCGACCGAGGGCGGCTTCACTTCGCTGCACATCCGGAACGGCATCGCGCGCGAACCGATGGCCGCCGATCTTTACGAGTGGCGGTCCGGACTTGTCGTCCGCACGGTCGGGCTCGTCCTGCATCCGACGATGGACTTTGCTGCGGCTTCGCCTGATCGGCTCGTTGGCGAGGACGGCTTAGCCCAGTTCAAGTGCCCACTCGATGCCACGCACGCGGAATCGATCAGCACGGGAAAGGTCGACGGTAGCTATATCAAACAGATGCAGTTCGAAATGGCATGCACGAGCCGCTCGTGGTGCGATTTCGTTTCCTTCCATCCCGACTTCCCGAATGAGCAGCAGCTCTTCGTCAAGCGTTTCATCCGCGATCCGATGGCGATCGTTGCGATGGAAACGGAGATCAAAGCCTTCAACGCCGATGTTGAGGCGATGGTCGCGGCGCTGAGCCGATACCGCTGCGAATTCCCTGACGCGGTTGCCGCCTGATGACCGACCGCGCACTCACACTCGGCGATTGGTTCGATTTGGCGAAGGCCAAAGCGCGCGATGGCGCGAGTGTCGCGGAGATCGTCGCCGCAACCGGCATCTCGGAATCACAGGCTCGTCTTTTCTGGAATCGGGAGCATCCGGCCTCCGATCAGCATACGAACGGTCTGCGCAAGACGCTTCGCGAACCCGAAGCGTGGCTTCGAAACTGCACCAAGGAATTGGCGCGCAAGGTCGAGGACGAATGATGAAAGACGTCTGGCGGTATTATCTCGACGAGCATGAGGCGCGAAAACTCGCGACGTGCGAAGCAAGCCTGCGCACGATCAATGGTCGGCGCATGATGTTGAGCGTCGAATATCGGCGGACATTCGTGCTCGGATGGTCCGGCGGCCGCGCCATTCGCGAAAATACAAACGAAGCGAAAGCACTCCGTGCGCAGATCGAGATGCTCAATCGCGCCCGCAGACGGCAGGAAGAATTTCGGCGCGCCATTCAGCAGCGCGCTGCGGAACGCGCTCGCTACGCCGCGCGCAAAGGGGCAGCCGCATGACAACAGCCGCATCAAAGATCAGTCAGCTTGAGAACCTCTGTGTCGTCTGGAACAAGCAAACCCCGATCGGCACGCCGGTCGATTATTGGCGGCGTGCCGGCTCTTTTGAAACACCGATCGCGACGATCACAACATCAGAAGCGTGGGTCATGGGTGGTCACACCATCATGGTGATGATCGACGCCATGTCCGGCGCCGTTCCGGTCTCGCACGTCAAGCGGCGCGAGGTGGCGGCATGACCATCTGCCTCAACTGCGGTGCTGACACGGACGCTCCGCGTTCGAACCTGGACCATAATCGCCTGATGCGCATCATCCGCGCCGCGTCGCATCATTGGCCGGAGCGGTGCCGGTTTAAGCCGATCGGCATGAACCAGACGTTGAAGTTCGAACATCTGCGCGCGTGGCTCTTCTGCCAGGTCGGATATTGCTGGATCGAAGAATTGGACGCCGTCGGGACGGACGGCGTCAGCAAGGATTCCGCGGTCGCCACAACGCGCTCTTACTTCGAAACCGTTGAAGCACGGCAGGGGTATAAATTTTGGTGGCCGACAACCGACGGCATCACGCGATGCCGGACGCCGCGCTCGGCCAGTTTCGAGAACCTCAATCAACGAGACTTTGGGGATTTGCGCGATGCCGTTTCCGCGTTGATCGAGCGCGAACTCGGCATTTCCATTCCACAATTGTTGAAAGAGCACGAGGCGGCGGCCTGACCGTCGGCGCGTTTGTATCGAGTTTCAGTAGCGTAGAGCGTTTTTCAATTCATCGTCAACAAATGGGGGCTCTGCGCCAAATGACATCATCACTTGAACCGACCCGAAGTGCATCACGCTATATCGCGCTGGCGGTCGCGGCCGTCTGCGCCGCCGTCGTCATCGCGATCGCCGCCAGCGTCGTACCGACGTATGCGGCCGATCTCGGCGGCAATTGCTGCGCGGACCTCGAAGAACGCATCGCGGAACTCGAAGCCACGACGGCGCGCAAGGGCAATCGCAAGGTCTCGGTCACCGTTTACGGCGTCGTCAATGAATCCATCATGCATCTTTCCGGAGATGGTCTCGACGGACGTTGGGCTGTCGGTCCGAACTCCAATGTCGAAAGCCTCGTTGGCGTGGCCGGCGAAGCCGTCATTACCTCGGGCGTCAAAGCCGGGTACGTTCTGGAAATCGGCATCGGTTCGGGCAACAACGACAGCCTGCTGGGCGCCGTCGGATCGCCGTTTGATAACAGCGGCACGGGCACCTATACGCGCCGCTCGTTCGGCTACGTCGCAAGCGATACGCTCGGCAAAGTCTCGGTTGGCTTGAACGATCAGGCGACGCACGAGATCAGCCAGATCTCGGTTGCCAACACCGTTGTTGCTGCGCGCATGTGGTCACTCCGGCCGATCGTCGGGCCGCAGATCGGTGAAGCGCTCGACGTCTTCGATGGCAGCCGCGCCAATCTCGTCCGCTATGACTCGCCCATCTGGAACGGTGCGCAGCTCTCCGCCTCTTGGGCGACGGGTGGCGTCGAAGGTCTGACGACGGGCGATGTCTGGGACGTCGCGCTTCGCTGGGCCGGTGAATTTGGCGGCTTCCAGGCGGCGGCCGGCATCGGCTATCGCGAAGGCATTGCCATTCCGAGCGTTGGCAATATCGGTTCGATCAGCATCGGCGGAACAGACTTGATTGATCCGAACGTGCTCTCGGGCTCCGCGTCGATCAAGCATGTCGACACCGGCTTTTTCGTCAACGGCATGGCCGGACGCCTCGATCTCGGCGGAGTGGTCGGCAACGCGCTTGGCGACATCACCGCATGGTCGGTGCAGGCCGGTAATGAGCAGAAGTGGATTGCACTCGGCAAGACGACCCTCTTCGCCGAGTACGCCGATAGCGACATTGGCCACGCAAACCTCGGGCTCAGCTATTGGGGCCTCGGCGCGGTGCAGCACTTCGATGCGGCGGCGCTGGATCTCTACGCGAGCTATCGCCGGTACGACCTCGAGTCCACGAATGTCGATTTCTTCATGGCGGGCGCCGCCGTGAAGTTCTGAGCCGTCCCGTGAAGACCCGCCCGGTTCCCAATAGGGTCTTCATCACTTGCCGGTGCGTTCGCTTTTGACTGCCAACATCGACGCACCGGCCTTTTTTCCTTCCGCATGAGAGGCACACCATGGCTGAAGATCTCACAGAGCGCATTCTCAAAGACCTGCAGAAGAAGATAACGGACGACGTCACCGCTGCGGCAATGAAGACGCTGCAGTTGATGCCGGATGAATTCAGCGCCGGCGTCCTCCTGATTACCGCCTTTGAAGACCTTGCCCGCGGTTGCGCGGAACTCGTATTTCCCGCAAGCGAACCGGACACCACCATCCGGAACAATTGCATCAATATGCTGTTGGGCGCGGCCGCCAAGGCCGCGAGCGCCGACAAATCCCCTGAGAAACTGATCGAGATCGCACGCCACCTGCGCGCGACACTGGACGGCATCGTTCCCGCTGCCGCGGCTCAGGCGTAAGCGGCGCATGGGCGGGGCACAGGACATTGCAGCGTTCGGCAAGGAGCTTGAAGCGCTCCGCCCGCAGCTCATGGCCTATGCCCATAAGCTCGCTCACGATGCCGATCGGGCTGCTGATCTCGTGCAAACGACGATGTTGAAAGCATTGCGCGCCGGACACTCCTTCGACGGCACCAATCTCGCTGCTTGGGCCACGACCATTCTGCGCAATACGTTTTTGACTTCGGTTCGGCGCAACAATCGTGAATGCGTGCTCGACGAAGAGGCTGTTGTTCGGATCGCCGATGACAGCAGAAATCCTCTTGAAGAACTCGAAGCGGCAACAGAAATCACCGAAGCAATGGAGATGCTCGGCGAACTTCGGGATGACGCCCGGCGCTGCATCGAACTTCTCGCCAGCGGCAAAACATACGCCGAAATCGCTCAAATCATGGACGTGCCGGAAGGCACGGTGAAAAGCCGCGTCGGTCGCGCCCGCGCGGAATTGCTGAAAAAACGGGGAACGCGCATGGGGGACGTTCGACAAAGGCGGTTCGAGGAATTGCCGACCGCCAATCCGCAAGCCGTGGTCGAACTCGACGACGATCATCCGGCCATATTGCAGAGTAAGCCGCTCTTCGAGACGATGGTCGTCTCCGCGTCTGACGCTCCACGCGTGCTCGTCTCGGGCATGAACTCCCGCAAGATCGGCAAGGTCGTCACGAAGGGTGCGTGGAAGGGGTTTCCCATTTTCACCCTCACGCTGCCCGAGCGAGCAACGTGCCCTTCGATCTGCCACATGTGGAAGTCGTGTTACGGCAATGCCATGCCCTTCGCGCGCCGGCACAAGCCTGGGCCCGATCTCGAAGCGAAGCTCACGTCCGAAGTTGCGGCGCTTGCAAAAGAACATCCGCAAGGCTTCGTCGTGCGCCTGCACGTGCTCGGTGACTTTTACTCGGCCGAATACGTCACGCTTTGGGAAACACTGCTCAAGCGACATCCGAACCTTCACGCCTTTGGCTATACGTCTCGCATGCGGGACGCCAAAAGCCCGGCGATCGGCAACCGGCTGTTCCAGGTCCGCAATCAGTTTCCCGATCGTTTCTGCATTCGGCCTTCAGAGCCAAAGCCGCTATCAGGGGCGGCCGTCGTCATCGACCGCATACCAGAGGGCCCGAACGTTGCGGAAGGCCTTGTCTGCCCTGCTGAGCGCGATGCAACGGCATGCTGCGCGACGTGCGGGCTCTGCTGGGAAAAGGCGTCACGGGACAAATGCATCGTGTTCGTCAAGCACGGCATGGGTTCGACGAAAAGCCAACGCCTTGCTGGCGATGCAACCAAAGTGGACGCCAAGGGACTTCGCAAAATCGAGCCGATCAAGGCTCTGTTCGATCTGGTCGGCAACGTAGCCAACTCGCCGCCGACCCTGATGTGGATCAATCCCACCGAGCTCTGCGTCGACGAGACCTACCAGCGCAACCTGTCTAAGAAGTCGATCCGGCTGATCATGCGCATCATCCGGGAATTCAACTGGTCGCATTACAAGCAGCCGATCGTCGCGAAGGACGAAGAGACCGACAAATTCTACGTGATCGACGGTCAGCATACGGCCATCGCATGCGCGACGATGGCCGCCAAAAATCCGAAGTTCGGGAAAATCCCGATCTCGGTCGTCGACGCGGATACGCTCGCCGATAGAGCAAAGGGCTTTATCAGTCACAACCAGAACCGGATCAGCGTCGTCCCGGCGCAACTGCACTACTCCTCGATCATTGCCGGCGACGCCAAGGCGATCGAGATCGACACCGTTTGCCGCAACGCCGGCATCACGATCATGAAATTTCCGCCCGGGAATGGCCAATTCAAGACGGGCGAAACGCTCGCCCTCGGCAGCATCAAATCTCTGATCAACAAGCACGGTGCCGACGGCGCAACGCTTGTCCTGTCGTGCCTGACGCGCGCCGCACGCGCTCCGGCCCGCGCCGATGAAATGAAAGCGCTCGCCGCCATTCTGATCGAAGCCAGATCGGCAAGCGCTGAAGATGTCGTCGCGATGCTTCGGGCCCTCCCATACGAAAAAGCGCTCTACGAAGCTCGGTCGATTGCGGCGACGTCAGGCGTGCGCATCACGGAAGCGCTGACTTCGGTTTACGCGCGTCATCTGGCCAACGCGCAGCACAGCGAAGCGCCGTCCGAAATGGAGTCGGCGGCATGAACGCCTATGACATCAAGAAGGGACGGTATTGGTTCGCGCCCGGTCCAGACGGCGATTTCGTCGTCTTCTGGCACCATCCCGACGAAGGAAAGATTCATCATCAGATCGCGGTGTTTTTCGACGCCGATCGCGCCTCGCGCTATGTCAGCGTCGAGAACCAATTGCTTATTCATGTCGATCATGTCGACGCGGGCTTTGATGCTCCCGTGACAACGGCCGATGATCCGATCGCATCGCATGCGCGTCGCGGGCGACCACCGGGATCTGCCGCACAACAATTCGATGAACTCTGCGCCAAGGTTCGCAACGATCTGCCGGACCTTTTCGCGCGGTACCCCGACGGCATCACCACGCGAAACATCATGGACGACTATGACGCGCCGTATGAGCGCGTCTGCCAGTTGCTTCGCTTTCTCGAAAGCGCAGAACTCGGCCGTTACGTGTACGTTCACGGCAAGGGCGGTCCGAAAATCTTCATAAAGCCGGACGCCGAATACACGAGCAAAGAGCTTTCCGATCAACAGCAAGCGGTCTTTGACGCGATGCTCCGCGCCGCCGATTCCTATGGGATCGTTTCGCGATCCCATAGGCGCATCGCCACGGACGCCCACGTCTCTCCGGGCAGCATTTCGATGCTGCAGCTCGCTCTTGAAAAAAAGGGCTTTCTGATGCTCGCGAAGCCGGCCGGCGGCTCCGGGGGTGAACCCGCCACCTATCAAATCACGGACAAGGGTTTGGCAGCGGCCGTCGTTGAGGAGCTGGCTTGATGGACAAGATTTGCCTCATTGAAGGTTGCGGCAAGCCTGTTCTGCCGGGGCGGAAGACGTGCTCGCCGTTGCACCGAGATCTTTGGCGCAAACTTTCTACGGGCGCCCGCATGGATGGCCCTCTCCGCGTCTGCACGATCTGCGGCACGGAGTTCACGCCGCATGGTCCGCAGACTGAGTGCTCGCAAGAACATCGTCGCCTTGCTGCTCGGGCTCGGCGCGCCGACCTCGCTTCGCGGCAGAGGGAGCGCGCGTAATGGGCAAGCGGCGCGAGTACATTCCGAAGGACGAGTTGATTGCGGCCGCGCTGCGGATTGCATTCGACATTCCTTGGGAACACGCTCGCCAGCTCACGGCTGAGCAGGTCATCAGCCTCGTTGTCTGGGATCATGGCATTTACAAAGCGTGGGAAAAAGCGCCGGGCGAATTCGACAAGCACTGGAATTTGACGCCGCGCCTCATCGCAAACAATCGCGAAAAGACCGCGAAGGACGTCGCGATCATCCGAAAAGCTGATCGCATCTCGAAGGCGCATGAACAATTCCGCGCTCGGGTTCTCGCGAAGACGACGGGTGAAACGCCGGTCGCGCCGGCGAGGCCAAAGAAGAAACTTCCGTCGCGTCCGTTTCAGAAGGCCCAGCGCAAAATGCGCAGCCGAAACTCATTTCAACGAGTGCGTAAAGGCAGTTTGTCAGCAAGTGAAGGAGTGAAACGATGAGACGCAAAGCAAAGAAGACCGCCGATCTGACCGAGACCGAAAAAAGACGTCACCAACTTACGTTCGCGTGTCTGCGCATGATCCGCGGCGTATCGACGGCCGACGTCGCAAGAAGGTCCGGCGTTGCCTTCCAGACCATCAAGAACATGCGCACCGCTGTTCAAGACGGCGGCACGCTAGCGCCTCGCGTCGATACGCTTGCAAAAATCGGTCGCGCTTTCGGGCAGCCTCTGATGTTCGCTTCGCCCGATGTGATCGAGCGTCCCGATGTGCGCCGGTCGGCGCCGGCGCGTCACGTCTCTGTCGCTCTCAACTGAAGACGGAAATGCGGGGAATTCTTCATGATCAATAAAAACACCACGCTTTCTCTTCGCCAAAAGCATGCCGCTGTGGCGGCTTGGAACAAGAAGCCCGGTGATTTCTCGGCTGCCGCAAAGGCCGCCGTGGCGCCAGTGCGGGAGGTGCGGCGCTACCTCTCCTCCCGCAAAGGTTATCCGGGCCGCATCACCGACGCGAAGCCCGCGACGCGGCTCACGACGGAGCAGTACACGCCCAATCCTGCTCCGGTGACGTTGCGGCCCGTCGGCTTTCTCAATCCTGAACGCCGCTTCGCGTGGGAGGTCTCACAATGAAAGCGTTGACGCGCAAGGAAATGGTGATGGAACTCGCGTTGATCCTGCGTTGCAACGTGCAGGATCTCCCGCCCGTGTTTTTACATCAGATAAAGGTGTTGAAGCGCGGAATTCATCAGGAGCTTTTGGATCTCTATCCCGGCACGGATCCGGTCCGCTTGGAGGACTGGTTTACCCAATACACGACGCGCTTCGACTATCTGGCCAAAACCATCAAGGGCACGCATCGTCACGATCTCAACGGCAATGACGACAGCCTGCTGGCACCGATGGCCAAGTATCGTGCGAAGCGGCTCATGCGCAAACTCAATGCAGCCAAAGCGGCAGCAGAGGCACGCGCGTGACCAAGGAAGAGGCCATCATCCGCGCAGGCAAGATCATCGCAGATCGATCGCGATGGTGCCAACAGGCCTGCGCGGTCGATAAGCGCGGTATCAAGGTCGATCCATGCTCGACGCGCGCCGTGGCCTGGGATGCGATCGGCGTGATCTATCACGTCTACCGGCTAAAACTCGACAAATTCGAAGGCTCGTCGACACGCATCAATGAAGTCGCCTACGTGACATCGCTTCTTGATCGCTGCGCCAGCAAGCGGTTTCGGAAATCGTTGAACGCGGTCAACGACGAGCTCGGTCACGCCGAGACACTGGAAGTGTTCCGTGATGGCGTTCGGGCGATGCGCGCAAAGCCGAAAGACGAACAGGAGGCAGCATGAGCGCTCTGCGGTTCACGCTCGAAGATGCGCGACGCGCGTGTGATGAATGGGGTGCCAACTGCGGGCCCAGCGCGGTCGCCGCCATTATGGGCATGACGCTTAACGAGGTTCGTCCGTACTTTGGGGATTTCGAAGCGAAGCGCTATACGAACCCAACGCTGATGCGTGACACGTTAAATCGCATAGGCAAACCTTACTCTTACATGCGGCCGCCGCTGACGTGGCCGAAATACGGTCTCGCGCGCATTCAGTGGCATGGGCCTTGGATGCTGCCGGAGGTGCCTGCGAAGGCTCGCTATCGCCACACACATTGGGTGGCGTCATGGCACACATCCTATCGAGGCATCGGAATTTTCGACATCAACGCCCTGGATTCCGGCGGTTGGATTTCGCTCGATGATTGGGCCGGGACGCTCGTCCCGTGGCTGCTCAAAGAAGCCGTGCCGCGCGCTGACGGTCAGTGGTCGATCACTCACGCTATTGAAATTGATCGGTTGAAGGCGGAGGCGGCATGAGCGACAAAACAAAAATTGAGTGGACCGACGCGAGTTGGACGCCAATTCGCGCAAGCTATATTGAAATTCAGAATGACGGCAGCGGCAAGGAACGCATAGGCTGGCATTGCGAGCATGCTTCTGAAGGATGCCGCCACTGCTATGCCGAAGCAATGAACAATCGGCTTGGCACGGGCCTCGCATTCAAACCCGGCAATCTATTCCGCGAGGAAAAGCGCGGCTACCATAACGGCGAGGCAAAGCTCTTTTTGGACGAAAAGCTGTTGTTGCAGCCGCTAAAATGGAAGCGGCCGCGAATGATTTTTGTCTGCTCAATGACGGATTTGTTTGCTGATTTCGTTCCAGACGAATGGATTGATCGCGTGTTCGCCGTCATGGCGCTCTGTCCACAGCACACATTCCAGGTGCTGACGAAGCGCAGCGCGCGGATGCGCGCATATTTTCAATCTTCTGGGGAGTCTTTCGAATTCCCAGACGGTAGCGGCACCATGCATCTGCCGCGAAACGGTGGCCTTTTAAACGTCTGGCTCGGTGTTTCTGCCGAAGATCAGAAGCGCGCCGACGAGCGCATTCCAGATCTTTTGGCGACGCCGGCAGCCGAGCGGTTCGTTTCGGCCGAGCCCCTCCTCGGGCCGATCGACTTCACTCGCGTCACCGGCCACAGCGGTACGGTCTTCGACGCCTTGGTGCCGTGGCGCCCGTGCCGGATCGGCGGAACTACGATTGAGCACGGCGCATCTACTCCAATTCTGGATTGGGTCATCGTCGGCGGCGAAAGCGGCAAAGGCGCGCGCCCGATGCATCCGGACTGGGCGCGATCGATCCGCGATCAGTGCGGCGCCGCCGGCGTCGCCTTCTTCTTCAAGCAGTGGGGAGAGTGGGCCCCACAAATCGGCGCCGTCGACGGCTGGACGATAAACGACGATCCAGAGCAAAGCCGTTTTGATCATCGCGAATGGGATGAAGACGATCAGTGTTGGAGCGATGTATTTCGCCCAATCTGGTGCGATTTCGAGGACGGCAATTACGACGAGGCGCAGACAGTCTCCCGTCTAGGCAAAAAGCGATCAGGTCGCCTGCTCGATGGCCGCGAGTGGAACGAAATGCCGGACGTCACCGGGAAGGCGGTGGCGGCATGACACGAGCAACGCGAAAATCCGATCAAGACTGGGCCGCGCGCGACTTCGAAAAGCATGCGACCAGCGCCGGTCCCGGATGGTCGTGGCTTTTCAGGAAGCCCGGATGTTCGGCCTATTATTTCCGCATCACGTGGGCGCCAGGAATTCTCGTCTGCTCCGGCGATATCGGAGAACTCGTCGTTCGGCACTATTCTTTCGATGATCCTTGGAGCGCGGCGTCTTGGATCAACGGTGCTGGCTTCGATTATTTCATGGAGAAGACGCCGAAGAAGAAGGAATTCGACGCCGAAGCGACGGCGCGCGGGATCATCGAAGATGCGTATCGGCAGATGCGTGATGGGCTCGAGTACGATTGCTCGTGTCGGACCATCCCAAAGCTCATGAAGAAGATCGTCGAGGAGCATACCTATCTCGACGACGACGAAGATCCCGACGTACGGAAAGAAGCGTGCCGTGACCTGCTATCGCTCGCCGATTGCGGCGAATTCACCGCGGATCAGGCGTATGATCTGACCGGGGATTCCGAAGCGCTCCGCTACGACTACGTGTCGCACTACGCCCACCGCTACATGGCCTTCAAAAAGTGGGGCGAGTGGATGTGGGCGAACGAGCCGCTGTGGCACAAGACCATTCGCCAGTGGCGCAGTCTCCAAGCGACCCGCAAAAGCTACCGCGACTACCCGATCATCTGGGCCCCGATCCGATACGTCAAATACGAGAACGGCAAACCCACAAATTACAACGGCCACAAATTCTGGCGTTGGCACAAGTACGTCGGTCGCGAAGGTCTCACTTATTCCTATCGCGCGCTGCGCCCGTGGATCGCGTTCGGTCACGACATGACGCGTTTCGGGTTCTGGCGCGATCAAGGATCATCAACCGGCGATGATGGCGGGATGGATCGCTGGGGCCGGCCTCTGAAACCCGGTGATGGCTTTCGTGACGTGAGGCCGGCATGAGCAACTGGGACAGCCGCTTTATGGCACTCGCTGCTCATGTCGCGACGTGGTCGAAGGATCCGTCCACGAAGGTCGGCGCCGTCATCGTCCGGCCGGATCGAACTGTTGCATCGCTTGGCTACAACGGGCCGCCGCGTGGCGTCAGTGATGCGCTATCATTTGCCGATCGACATCGCAAACTGGCGCGCACCATTCACGCTGAGCTGAATGCGATCCTATCCAGCCACGTGCCCGTCGCCGGCTACACGCTCTACGTCACGCTGCCGCCATGCGACCGTTGCGCCGCCCATATCGTACAGGCGGGCTTACGGCGCGTTGTGACGTCGGTTTCATCAGCGTCGGATTACCCGGACCGCTGGGCATTGGAGATCGCGGAAGCCAGGCAGATTTTCATGGAAGCGGGCGTCGTCCTAGATGCCCAAGTGAGGGTGGCATGAACTTAGAAACCGCACTTCCGCTCGATTATGCCGTGCAGCCCAACCCGCCGCTGCGTCCGACGCTATTCGACGCGGATATTCGCACAAAGGCCGTGCAATCGATTGCGAAAGACGTGGCGGACTGGCTCGAAGAAGACGTCAGCGATGAGCTGGTAGAAATGCTGGCCGAGACGATGCCGTTCAGTCTCTTTATCGACGGCTTCAAATGGGCCGTTAAACTGCACGATAAATATGCTTTCGACGGTGATGCGCAGCTCGTCGAGATCCTAGAAGGCAATAATCTTTCAGGGATTTACCGCGAAGCCGTTAAGGCGTGGGTCGCGGCAAACAAGATCGCGCCGACGTTTCTCGTTGCCGCGTTCGGCGCGAGCGATGATCTCATGGAGTTTCGCGGTGCGATCTCCGATGAGCTCGGAGCCTGGAACGGCACGACGGCCTATCTCGATGACAAGGGCCTTTTGCAGAATAAATGCGGGCAAGATGATTGCCCTTATTTCGAGGAGTCGCGCGAAACGGCGCGCACGATTGAAGCGATCTGGGCCCCAGATAATGACAACGTGTCTTGGGCCTATCAGACAGACATTCCGCACGCGACGTTTCTGATCAAGGAAGATGAAGACGAATTTTGCCGGGGCATCGTGTTCCGGCTGGCGGACGCAACGCGCAAACAGGCAATCGAGGGAGCATTATGAGCGCCATGAAACGCCAGTTCGTCGCTGCTGCTGCAGCCGCTCTGCTCGCGGGCGGCGCATTCGCACCGATCCACCATCGTGACGAGCCAGATTCCGTTCTCGAGCCGAAGTCCGACAAGCGTAAAGAGAAACGCAAGGCTCAGCGCAAGGCTCGAAAAGTCTCGCGGCTTGGGGTCAAGCGATGAAGCCTGCCTGCAAATCCTGTGACCACGCCTTCTTGATCTTGGACGCCAAGGGCGTGCCCGAGCCAGAAATCGCATGCGCGCTGGATGGCGAACATCACGACAGACGTCACGCCTGTTCGAATTTCGGACGCGGAATCGAACTCGACAATAGTTGCAGCGACAGCAAAGGGTAATCCAATGGGAGATATGCAGCCAATGCAGGTCTCGGTGGAAGAAGCCTGCCGCCTTATCGGCGTGTGCAAGCAGACGCTTTATCGTATGAAAGCCGATGGGCAGATCACGATGAACAAAACGCGCGGCCGAACCCACATCCCAATGCATGAGATTACGCGCATCGTCGGAGTGCCCACGCTCGCTGTTGTGGGGGAGCCGGTGGGGGAACCGAAAAAACTTAGGACAAAAAAACGTAAGCTATTTCCGAAACATAAGTGAATTATCAAGGCGGACACCCCTTCCGCCAGAAGTAATTCACTGTACGTCTGATACAGTGGAAAATACTCTTGAAACCCAAACAAATAAGCCCTCAGTTCGTCCACACGGGTCACTCGGCGTCCCTGCCGAGCGCAGATCAGTGTGGGAACCGGTGTGGGAACCGGAAGAACTCAGTCGAGGGAACGATGGCGCGCAGTCTCAACCTGCTGAATGCACGGGCTGTCTCTGCAACTTCAAAGGCAGGAAGGTATGCAGATGGTGGGGGGCTCTATCTTTTGGTTCGCCTGCGCGGGGACACGCCAGAGCGACTTTGGGTTTTTCGCTACAAACGTGGCGGTCGTGGCGACAACCGCGAGGTGACGCTCAGCATCGGGCCGGCGCGCGACGTTTCGCTGGCTGAAGCGCGTGAGATCGCCGGCCGCTGCCGCAACCAACTCGCGAAACGGGGCGACCCGCGCGAAGAACTCGTTCGGACAAGCGGCATTCCGACATTCGGAGAATTCGCCGACGATCTGATCGGATCGATCGAGAAAGGCTTCAAGAACTCCAAGCACCGGCAACAGTGGCGGATGACGGTCGGTGACGCCTACTGCCGGTCGCTCCGTCGTCAGCAGATCAATCAGGTAACGACCGAGGACGTGCTCGGCGTCCTAAATCCGATCTGGTCGGAGAAACCCGAAACCGCGGCGCGCATCCGCGGCCGCATCGAGCGCGTGCTCGACGCGGCCAAAACCCGGCGCCTACGCTCCGGCGAAAATCCGGCGCGCTGGCGTGGTCATCTGGATCAGTTGCTCCCGCCGGTCAAAAAACTCGTGCGCGGCCACCATGCAGCGCTTCCCTGGTCCGACCTTCCAGATTTTGCGGCGCGGCTGCGACAACTCACGAGCGTCTCGGCGCTCGCACTCGAGTTCACCATTCTCACCGCGACGCGAACCAATGAATCGGCACAAGCCCCTCTCTCCGAGATCGACAAGAAGGGGCGTGTCTGGGTTATTCCGAAAGAGCGCATGAAGCGCGACCGCGAACACCGTGTTCCACTGACCGAACGCTGCATCGCGATTGTCAACGAGATGGAGAAGATCGGCAGCGATTGGCTGTTTCCCGGACCATCGCAGCGAAAGCCACTGTCGCTTCACGCTATGGCGGAGTGTCTCAAAGGCTTCGATGTCGAAGCCACTGTTCACGGGTTCCGGTCGACCTTTCAAGATTGGGTCGAAGACGCGACCGAATTCGCGCCGGAACTCGCCGACTTAGCGCTTGCCCATGTCATTGCCGACAAGACGAAACGTGCATACCGGCGCGGCGATGCGCTCGAGCGCCGTCGATCCCTGATGGACGCTTGGGAAACCTATTTCCTGTCCGCGATCAAATCCGACGCGAACAACGACGATCCTGTAACCGACAGCGTAGAGGCAGCATGATGATTGGAGAACACTATGGCTCATCCGATTCCGGAGAGCGCGCTTGACGACCGGCTGGCCTTCGTCGGGACTTCGGGCTCGGGCAAGACCTACGCCGCTGGGACAGCCGTCGAGAGGATCCTGACAACCGGCGCGAAGGTTGTCGTCGTCGATCCTCTCGACGTCTGGTACGGCCTGCGCGTCAAAGCTGACGGCGTGCGTCAAGCCTTCCCCGTCATCATCTTCGGCGGCGCGCACGCGGATATTCCGATCACCGAGCACGCGGGCAGCGTTATCGGCGAAGCCGTCGCTTCGATGTCAGAGAGTTGTATCGTCTCACTCTCGACGCTCGGCTCGAAGTCGGCTGAGCGCCGGTTCATGCTGGCATTTCTGGAAGCGCTCTATCGCAAGGCGACGGGCGAACCGTTCCATCTGATTTTCGACGAAGCGGATTTGTGGGCTCCGCAGCGTGCGTTCGAACCGCAGTTGCAAAGCCTGATGGAGAACATCGTCCGCCGCGGGCGGGTCAAGGGGTTCATCCCGTGGCTGATCACGCAACGGCCGGCCGTGCTCTCCAAAGACATCCTGAGCCAAGCCGATGGCCTCATCGCCATGAAGCTCACATCGTCCCAGGACCGGAGCGCCCTGCAGGCGTGGATCGAAGGCCAGGCGGACCGCAAGGATGAAAAGCAGATGCTGTCCCGCCTGCCGCGTCTCAAGCGCGGCGAAGGCGTGATCTGGCTTCCGGGATTGCCCGTCCTCGAGGAGGCTACCTTCCCCGAGAAGAAAACCTTCGACAGTTCGCAAACACCGAAGCGCGGCCAGACCAAGCGCACCGCCGCGCTCAAACCGATCGATCTCGGCGCCCTCACCGCGCGCCTTGCCTCGATCGAGGCTGAACGTGGCAAGCCCGCCAAGGGCAAAGCGCCGAGCCCGGCCGGTGCCCCCGCTGCTTCGCCGGATCCTGCCGCCGTGCGCGTCGCCGAAGACCGCGCCCGCGCCGAAGGTTTCGAGCAAGGCAAGCGTGTCGGCCGAACGGAAGGCTATCAAGATGCGGTTCGCGAGGCGAAAGCGGCGCTGAGCTCGATGCAGCCCAATGAACCGAGCCTCGCGGCGCTTCCAGCTCGCCCAGCGCCCAAAAGCGCGCCTGCGGCCGCTCCCGCGCCGCTGGCCTCGACTTCCGGCGACGTACGGCTTCCGGTCGGCGAGCGTGCCGTTCTCACCGTGTGCGCCCAGTATGCGAACGGCGCAACGCGATCGCAAATCACCGTTCTAACGAATCTCAAGCGATCGACGCGCGACCGTTACATCCTCTATCTCAAGCAAAAGGGATTGGTGGACACCGTTGCGGATCGCATCGTCGCGCTGTCGGCCGGAAGGATTGCCCTTGGCAGTGACTACCAGCCGCTACCAACGGGCGCGGCGTTGCGCGCGAAAATGATCGCGGAACTGCCCGACGGCGAAGCCCGCATTTTAGCCGTGCTTTGCGACGCCTATCCTCGGTCGGTTTCCCGCGACCGCATCGAACAAGAAGCCAACCTCAAGCGGTCAACGCGGGATCGTTACATCCTTTATTTGCGCGCCCGCGAACTAGCGCACATCACGCCCGAAGGCGTCCGCGCGAGCGATGATCTGTTTTCGGAGGCCGCATGATCGTCATCGACATCTGGGGCGGCGAAGAAAGCCAGGATCACGTCGCGCGCTTTCTGCGGCCTGTCGACGAAGCGTTAGAGATTTCCCGCCGCGAACTCGCGGCCGGATTTCTCGTCAATCTCCGTGGCGAGATTGCGTGGGGTCAAGAATGCGAATTCGACGAGCGCCCCGTGCATTGAAGGAACGAATAATGGAACGATCTGATCCCTACAAAAACCGGGCGCGCGAACTCGCCATAGCAGCCGGTCATCCCGATCCAGACGCCAAAGTCGATCGCGGACCTGGAATTAAGCCGTGGCCGGCTTGGTGCCAGTTCAGACAAGCCGCACGAGATGAGCATCTCGCGATCGAAGCGACTGAAGCCGCGAAGTCGATCGCCAATCTCCGCCCGCAGCAGCCGCAATATCAAAATAGTCCGATCAAGGTAATCGGCTCGCACGATGACGCGACCGTTCAACAGATGAAGAATTGCATGAGCGTTGGCAATGCCGTCGCCGGCGTCATCTGCGCAGATGGCCATCTCGGCTACGCACAACCGGTCGGCGGCGTCATCGCATATGAAAAGCAGATTTCGATTTCCGGTGTCGGCTTCGATATCGGATGCGGAAACATGGCAGCCCGTCTCGACACGAAGTTTTCGGACATCGCGACGCGCGTCCCCGAGATCGCGGCTGATATCCATCGCATCATCTCATTCGGAATCGGGCGACGTAATGCCGAGCATGTCGAGCATGAACTGTTCGACGATGGCGACGCCTGGAAAATGTCCGACATGGAGACCTACCGACCAAAGGCGGTCGGCCAGCTCGGGACTGTCGGCTCCGGCAACCACTATGTGGATCTTCTGCGCGATGGCGACGACAACGTCTGGATTGGAGTGCACTTCGGATCGCGGGGACTCGGGCATACGAGCGCCACGCGATACTTGAAGGCGGCGGGCGGCAAAGACGGTCTCAATGTCCCGCCCGCGATCGTAGATGAGGATTCCGAACTCGGCGCTCGCTATATCGCGGCGATGGAACTGGCTGGTCGCTATGCCTATGCGGGCCGGGAATGGGTTGTAGATCGCGTCCGCAAAATCATCGGCGGAAATCTTCTTGAATCCGTCCACAACCATCACAACTACGCTTGGCGCGAACGTCATGGTGATCGCGATCTCTGGGTTGTGCGCAAGGGCGCGACACCCGCTTTTCCCGGCCAGAAGGGCTTCGTCGGTGGGTCCATGGGTGATGATTGCGTGATCCTGGAGGGCGTCGACAGCGAAGATGCAAAAGCATCGCTGTATTCGACCGTGCATGGCGCCGGCCGGCTCTTCGGCCGCAAGGAAGCCAAGCGGCGGTTCGTGCGGCTTCAGATGGATGAGTGGTTGAACGGGCGCGGCGTGACGTTGATCGGCGCCGATCTCGATGAAAGCCCAATGGCGTACCGCCGTCTCGACGACGTGCTGGCGCACCACGCATCCTCAGTTCGCGTTCTCCATCGCTTACGTCCGTTCGTCGTCGTCATGGCGAGCCCGGAGGAGGCGGACCCATGGAAGGACTAATCGCATGACCTCCGACGAAACGACGACGCCGCGGCGCGGACCATCGCAAATCGAAGCAATCGTCTTTCCGTATTCGGTGCCGGAGCCGCCGCCGGCGAACGGCATGACGCTTTCCGAATTCTGGGTGAACGCGCTCAACGCTGAACGGCTCCGGGGATCATCGTTGGATGCTGTGAACGTGCGCGCGTGGCTCAACTGGATCAATCGCGGATGAACTCTTTGAAAGGTCGCGGCATGGCGAGCCAATCCGAAGAAATGCCGACAGATATTAGAACTGGGGGCGATTTCTGGGCTGAGAAGCGCGACGGGCGCTGGCAACTCCAGATGAGGCACCGTGGACCCGGCAGTAGTTTTTGCGTCGCCCAGATCAATCATTGGGCCGACAATTCAGAAGCGCTCACGACGCGCATCGTCACCGCCTGCAACGCCTATGAGCCAATGAGAGAGGCGCTTTCTAAGATCGCAAACTGCGGCCAATCGCAAGAACCGGATCACTGGCAGTTTCGCGTAATGGCGCGAGATACATCTAATGCCGCTCTCTCCACCCTCCCTGTAAACGACCGGCAGACATCAGATGATGCCGAGAGATTGCGGAAGGCTACTGCGGCCATCGAAGACGACGATCTGCGCAACGATCTCGCCGATATTTGCACGCAAGCTCTGGCCGATGCACCTGAAGTCCTGGCCGACCCGCGCGGGCTCGATGTGCTGCTCGATGCTATCGTTTGTCTGTTCCGCGACAAAGCCCATGCCGCTCTTAAAGGCGTGCCTCAGCCTGCAACCCCGAAGGAAGCCGCAATGACCGAAGCTCAGATCAAGCACATGGTTGACCGCTTTCTGATGTGGAAGCTTCCGGAGCATTTCAATCCGGACGACGGCATCAGCTTTGACCCCGTCGCTAGCAAAGGGACGCCTTACGAGTTTCGGCGCTCGCCATCCGGAACGAACCTATTCAGCGCCGAGCAAGCGACGGCAATGGTGCGCCACATGCTCGAAGGCTTGCCTCAGCCTGCAAGCGACATCAAGCCGTGGACATTCCAAGATCACGTCAAGCCCTGGATGCAGGAATGCTTCGGCCCAGAAATTGCGGCCGATACGGTAGAGCGCAATCACCGCTTCCTCGAAGAAGCTCTCGAACTCGTGCAATCCCTCGGCTGCTCGAAGGCGGAGGCGGTCGCCCTCGTCGATTACGTCTATGACCGACCAGTTGGCGAGCCGAAGCAGGAAGTCGGCGGCGTGATGGTAACGCTCGCAGCGCTCTGCCTCGCCAACGGCTTCGACATGCACAGCCTCGGCGATGTCGAACTTGAGCGCGTCTGGGGAAAGATCGACGCGATACGCGCCAAGCAGGCGTCGAAGCCGAAGAACTCGCCGTTGCCCGCTCAGCCTGCAAGTGATGACTATCAAGCTGACGCCGGTGCACCTGCTCTGTTCGAGAACGTCAACGGGGCAGAGGGATGGCAGCCTGAAGGCTCAGAAAACTTAATGGCGCTCCTAGATGCAATCCAACGCCTGGAGAAAGAACTTCCTGGTTGGTGGTGGAGCGTCGGCTCTTGCCACGTCTCGGCGGATGCTTCGATCGGGCCAATCAACCGACCATGGACGCATGCTTCCATTGGCCCCGATAGTGCTGGCCGCGATGCACATCTGTTGGAGGATAAGTTATTCGACGGCGGTTTCCATTGCGATCTTCGCCAACCAGCGACGTGTGCGGAATCATTGAACCAGGCAATTGATGAAGCACTTGCTGCGCGCCGTGATGCTGAGTTGAATTTCTCGAACGACGCCGAGCGCGACGCTGTCAGCTTGAAACCCGATACTTCCTCTCAGCCTGCAAGCGATAAATCCGGAGAGGGCAAATAGATGAGCTACGAAGCATGGGGCGACGGCGACCAAGACGACGGACGCGGCTTTACCGAAGATCGCATGGAAGAATTCTTTGCCCTCGGCGCTGCTCAGATGCGCGAAATGTTAGCGCGGTTTGTTGAACAAGGCGGCGACACCAGAACCGCCAACAGTATCCGCCTCAACTGGAATCCTTCATGGGGGAAGGACCCAGGCCGTCCCATTCGAATTGCTGGCGACGCGTGGGATGCGGACAATATTGACGTCGAACAGCCTGCAAGCGAAGCGTGGAAGCTCAGCACTGATGAGGTGCTGTGACATGAGCAAACTCGGGCTTGTCGACACCGTGAAGGTCGAGATCGAGGTGCAAGGCATCGACCTAATCGCCCTCAAGAAGCTGTCATTGGTATCGCACGCTTTGGCAAAGAAGATCGGCGGAATGGCCGGGCAAGAGCAAGCAACGCTGGCCAGCGTCCTCGACGATGTAATCCGACAGATAGAGATCGGATGCGCCACCTCGCTCATGGACGACAACCGCGCTGCTCTAAGCGCCCCCTCTACAGATGCAAAGGTGCGGGGATGACGAAACCTCAACGCATCCAATTGAAGCGCACCAAGGGCTGGAAGATGCCGCCCAACACCGTGAAAGTCGATCGCTCGACGAGGTGGGGCAACCCTTGGCGCATTGGCGCCAACATGAGCGATGACGACGCTCCTGGCGGAGACATCAACGGTAACGGCGAAGTGCAACCAAAAGGTTGGCGCACATGCAGGACCGCCGCAGATTGCGTGCAGGCATTTCGCAACAGTGTCGATTGGGACCCGGACGCGCCGTGGGGTATCGGCAATCTAGTTTGCCAAGGCGGCTTTGGTCCAGAACACAAGAACCGCAAGACGATCCGAGCCGAACTTCGCGGCAAGAACCTCGCCTGCTGGTGCAAGCTCGGAGAGCCGTGCCACGCCGACGTTCTTCTTGAAATCGCCAACGCTGATGAAGCGCCCTCTACAGAAAAGGGGCGGGGATGAAAGATCGCAGGACCGTGTGCTGGTTTAGCGCGGGCGCGGCATCGGCCGTAGCGACGAAGCTGACGCTCGCCAGCAATCCAGATGCCGTTGTCGCCTATTGCGAGACGGGCTCGGAGCATCCCGACAACGAGCGGTTTATTGCCGATTGCGAACGCTGGTTCGGGAAGCCGGTCGAACGCCTGAAATCAGACCGCTACGTCGATACGTGGGATGTTTTTGAGAAGCGCCGCTATCTCGCTGGCAACGACGGCGCGCCCTGCACGGTCGAACTCAAGGTTATGCCGCGCCTCGCATGGCAGCAGCTAACCGACGAGCATGTCTTTGGGTACACAGCGGACGGCGCTGACAGCAAGCGGGCCGACCGGCTACGACACAACTATTTTGAGTTGACGATCAAGACGCCGCTCATCGAGAGGGGGCTGGATAAAGCGGCGTGCCTTGCATTGGTTCAAGGTGCCGGGATTAGGCTTCCGATTATGTACAGACTTGGGTTCGGCAATAATAATTGCATCCCCTGCGTTAAGGCCACATCTCCGGATTATTGGGCGCTCGTTCGGAAGGTGTTTCCGTCCGCATTTTGGCGCATGGCAAAACTCTCGCGCGAACTTGGCGTTCGTCTCACGCGCATCAACGGCGAACGCATCTTCATTGACGAGATACCGGACGATTGGCCCACCGCCGATCCCATTCAGCCCGCCTGCGACTTCCTTTGCCACATCGCAGAGCAAGACCTTGAGGCTGCCGAATGACCAACGCTGAATTGCGCGCCCCCTCTACAGAAAAGGGGCGGGGATGAGCGATAGACCCCTATGCTCAATAGAGCGTGATGACCGGAATTTCTGGCACATCAACGTCTACTACGCTGCCGATTGGAGCGAAGTACCGGAAGGCACACCGCCAGACGCGTTCGCGACAACCGAGGACGGGGCATCCGTAGATGATGCTATCGAACTGGCGCGCAGCAAGTTTCAGCCCTCTACGATCTGCGTTTGGGACACCTGCATCGATTGTAGTGGCGTTGGCGAAGACGCCGAAGGGTTTACGTGCTGCGAGTGCAATGGCGAAGGTATTAGTTGCGAGGACATCGGCGACGGAGCCCCCTCTACTAATGGAGCGGTGAAGTGAGCGAGACATGCTTTCAATTTCGCGTCGACGGTCGGGCGGGAAACTCACCGATCCGAAACACATGGGCAGAAGCCGCAGCGGATGCGGTTCGGGCAGGTTATGCGAGCTGGCGCAAGTGTGGGATTGAAATTGCATTCGATCCAACATCAGGCGGCGAGATTGCCCGACTGCCCGGCAAGGACGCCGAGATCGCGTCCCTTCGCGCTCAACTCGATGAGGCGAAAGAACGTGCGCATTACGCAACTGGCGTGGCTGAGACTAATATTAAGCGCGCAAACGAAGCCGCCGATGAGGCGAGGCGTAAGGCGATAGAGGAATGCGCGGCTGTTGTTATCGCAATGCGCGAGGGGTTTCTCTCCCCAGAGTACGCCACGGGGCAGCCCCTAAGCTCAATGAATGAGCGCATCGCATGCTCGATGATTCTCAATAACCTGACCGCCCTTCTTTCGGAGAGCAAGACATAATGGACGACGCATCAACTCGTGAGATCTACGAAGCCGAGCGGCCTCAAGATGCGATTGCAGATTACAAGGCTGAGAATGCCCGCCTCACCGCCCGTATAGCAGAGCTTGAAAAGGCGCTGAAGGATGCGCAGCAAACAATGCGCAACGCGTGGGGTGCCGTGACGACAAACCAGATAGCCGATAAGGGCGTCGCTGAAATGCTGAAAGACGGCGTTCGACACGCCCGCACCACTCTTGAAGCATCTGAACGTGGGGGTGGGGAGTGACCGAGGTTTGCAATTTTGATCAGGCAGGCAATTACGCCTGGGCAATCGCCGTTATCGGCGTCGCGTTTGCGATTGCGTGGGTGCGTGTTGAGCGCTGGCGCGCCGTGGGAGACAAAACCAATGGACTTTGAATCCCTCCGCTCCCTACAGAAGCGCATACGTGAGGCTAAGGGGGCTGACAGAGCGCTTGATGGTGCAATAGCCCAGACGCTGCTCGGCTGGACGTTTGTGAAAATGAAGGGCGACCAGAAGCCCTACTACCGCACGCCGGACCAGACGCAGTTCTACCAGCGATCCGAGCCGCCACGCTACACTCTCGATCCAGACGGCCTTGGCTCGTGTGTGGCGCTGCTCGAAGCGGTGCTGCCGGGGTGCAAATGGGAACGCGATCGTTGTGGGTCCCTTCGTATATGGCACCCAGACAACGGTGCAGGACCGTCGATAGTGTTCGCGCCCGCCAACGACTGTCTGACATTTCTCTACGCCATCGTGGGTGCCCTGATTGCCCAGGAAGAGGCAAAGGAGAAAGCCGATGTCTGACGAAATCAGGTGGGCGATTTCCGATGCTCTTGCGTCCGCTCTCCCGCGCTGTGGCGAATGCTTCTTCTGGATGAAGTCGCGAGACTGCCCGAGGGAGCACAATGTTCAGGGAATTAGCCGTGGTCCATCATCTGGCGACGCGACCTGTGTCAAGTTCGAGGCGAAGGACGCGGAGACGGCATCAGCGATTGCAGAGCGGTGGAAACCCGCTGATGCGTATTTGAGACGCCGGATCAAGGAAGAAGCAAAGCATACGGAGAAAGCGGGATGAAGACGCGGGATCGCGTTCGACGCTACGCAAAAGCTAACCCCGACGCTACGATCAGGGACATCCAGCAAGCGTTGGAAATCTCGTCGCCATCAGTTGTGCACTACCACCTGCATTCACGGACCGTCCGCGACCGCATCGATGAGCTTAAAGCTCTGACCGAAAAACAATCGAGCGTGCTCCGCATACTTCGCGCCTACGTCAGGAATCATGGCCACGCACCGACACTTGCAGAGCTTTGCGATCTGACGATGACCAAATCTGTCGGATCGATGCACAAGATGCTGAGCACGCTCGTCGACAAAGGCTTTCTCGAAAAGCGCTCCGGTGAATGGAACTCAGTCCGCTTGAAAGACGTGTGCCCGTGCTGCGGCCAGAACCTGCGTAAGGAGCAAGTGGGGACGCCGTGAGGGACGAACTTGACCATATTCTATCGCTGTATCAGGCGGTGACGGTCGCAGAGAAGCGCTTGTTCCGTGGGGGGGCAGACGCATGGGAAGAGACTTGCGACGTTCACAACGAACGCATCGATGCGCTTTTTGCCGAACTCAATCGGCTGCTCGCGATACGTTCCGGCCAAGAACCGAAGTTGCCGATCGCTGAGCATGTGAAGAACACCGAGAAGCGTTGGAAAAAAGAAGTCAAAGCCGAGATTAAACGCGAGTTGGCAGACGTTATTGGGATCTATCTCCATGATTTGTAGTTGCCGACGTCATGGTCGAGGAAGAAGCAAAGGAGAAAGCTGATGTCTGAGGATTCAAAAACACTGTGGTGCATTGAGGTCGTTGGGCCTGATGATTGGCATGCAGCCAAGTCGCTTACGCACGCCAGAGAAATGGCGGGCAAGATAAACGAGCAGATTTGCCGGCGTGGCCATGATGATGAAAACGAGCCCAATGTGTGGGCCGTCCCTCGGATTTGGCCATGGAGCGCCGAGCAGCATGCTCAATCGCTCAAAGAATTGGACTGCGGTCAAGCAAAGCATACGGAGAAAGCGGATGCATGAATCGCGTGGGGCTGGTTACGACAAACTCTGGGGTTGGTTCGGCCTCAGCTACGCATCGTTCTGCACCTTGCCCCGCATTCTCATGCACGAAATGCCCGACGCATGGCAGTCGAAGATGGCCGACCTGCTCGCTGAGTTCGACGCAACGTTCCAAACGTCGGAACTGCCACGCTGCAAGGTGATGGCGATCGATGAAAGCGGCAAATTCAGTCGTTGGCCGGACTGGCTGTTGCACTATCGCCGGCCGGAACTTTCACGCGTTCTTCGCCTTCGCTGCAAGCCCTGCGACGCCTGCGGAAAACTCAGCCATGAGTGCCCGTGCATCGACGCTCTGATCGCAAAAGCAGCAGCAGGGAACAACGTATGACCCTCGAGGCCTTCATCCCCAGCCGCAACGCAACCGTTGCCTGCGGAACCTGCCGGCTCTGCTGCCGGAAAAGCATCATCCCGCTCTTGCCCGAGCACGGTGACGACGTCGCCAGCTACCACACCCAGATCATCAACGGCCATGTCGCGCTCGCGATGCAGCCGAACGGCGATTGCATCTATCTCGGGCCCGACGGCTGCACAATTCATGGCCATCACCCCGCCGTCTGCCGCACCTACGACTGCGCCGAACACTACTTGAGCCTGACAGGCGAACAACGGCGTGAGGCGATCGCATTGGGATGGATCTCGAAGGCAATCCTCGATGCCGGCCGGGAACGCGCCACTGTGCCAAATACGGGTGACGAATGAACGAGTTTGGCCACATCGCCACAATCGGTAACGGGATTTGCATCGACGCGTGGGGCGCCGGTCCCTTTGTCATTATCGCCGACGATACCCCATACCGGTTCGAGGATTCCGATCGCTTCGGTCCATCCCTCGTCACTAAGCTAGGCGAACTCTGCGCAAATCCTTGGCCAAGCGCGCGATCACCGTTTTGGCGAGCGCATCGCATCTGGGTGCGCCAAGGTCGTCGGCTCGCGGATGATAAAATAACGTGCATCTGGGATGAACCGAAGCCTACGACGATCCAACACATGGGCGGCCGGCATTGGATGGTCGTCGACGATGGCGACGAAGACGGGGCAACAATAAAACTGGCGCGGCCAAGACAAAAAAAATAGCGCCCTCCCTGCCGGCGCTACAGGCGGAGCGCTTTAATGGCAGGGAGGGCGACGGCCGCACGGGGTAGAAGCTGGGGACTTCAGGGCGGCCGATCCGAATGAACCGCGTCAGCCTGGCGCCGCCGTGATCGCAAAATGTGGAAGCCGCGGCAGCGGACGTATCGTTTCCGCGTTCAAAACATTCAACGCGCCGACAACCAAGCCGACGCCGATCAAACTCCAAATCCAGCGCCGCACTACGACGACACACCGATCTTGACGAGAATAGCGTGGATGAAATCCTTGATCCAAACCGGACTCGCCAACATCTGATAAATGGCCGTTCCCGATAGCGCCCACACCACCGTTTCCTTGACCGTTCCGAGAACCTTGATGAACCCGCCGATCATCTCCGCCTTTTCCGCCAGCGCCGGGAACGCCGCGAGCCACGACAGGTGTTCCCTCGGGGGGCCATGATGGCGATCGAGACGCGCCGACAGCGCCTGAATGTCCGCGTTCCGGCGAATGTTCTCCTCGGTCAGGAAATCCATCCGCCGCTCGCCCTCTTTCAAAGACGCCTTCACGTCCTGCATGTCCGCCATAATGGTTCGTGAATTGGCGGCCGTCTCGCCAAGCAGATAGGTCCAGTGTTCGTGCGGTGGTGCGCTCGGCGCGTTCGGCCATCCCATTGGCTGCATTCCTCGTCATGATCGCCCCGCCTGTCAGAGTTTCGCAAACGTGCCAGCGGGCTGGCAGCGATAGGTGTGAACCGACCACTCAGGATGCTCGGATTTCCATTTTGCGACTTCAATCTGAGCACCGGCACCGATCTGACACTGCAACAGCGAAACATCGGCAAAGACCAAGGACACCTCCTTGCAGGAAGCGCCATGCAAGATTGAGCAGACGGCGACGACAAGTTCGATCATTTGGTTGCGTCCTTTCGCGAGCATTCAGCCGGCTTCGGCCTGACGCACGTGCACAAACGCTTCGCTTCCGAGCGCCGGACGCCCTCGATCGTCTCGGTCGTGTCATGAACCGACCAGCTTTGCCTCTCCGTCAGGCGGCAGTAGTTGTCCGTCACGACGCGCACCACGGTCGGCTGTGTCGACGTTCCACACCCCCCCTCGTTGCCCATCAGAAACGGAACCAGAGCAGCAACCAATAGCCCACGCTTTTTCATGGCTTCACCTTCCGGTCCCGACAGCTCGTCTCGGAATTGCAGACATCCTGCAGTTCAGCCTGATCGACCGGCGTTCGCCCGATCGCGCGCGCCGCCTCGAGCGCCTTATCCAGCAGCTCGTCGGACGCCGCGTTGATATCGTTCGCCGTCTGAGCCACGCGGCCATTGCAGATCTTCACCTGCTTGTCCGCCTCGGTCGATACGGCGTCCGAAACGACGCTCGCCATCCGGAATTCCTGAATGCCGAAAACGACAAGAGCGCCGAGCAGAGCCCCGGCGCCCAGTTTCAGATAGTCGAACATGTGCCGTCCCCCAGTTGGCGACAACCTCAGTTGAAGAAGCCGGACATCGAAAACCCGGAACCCGCCGATGGCTTCTTTGTCTGTACGGACACCTTTGCAGATTTGCCGTTCTTCACGCGCGCCTTCACGGGCGGAGCATCCGCCGCCTTCCGCTCGAGCGCCCGTGACAGATCAGCTTTCGCCGCAGCAAGATCGCTCTGCAACGCGCCGATCGTCTTGATCTGACCCGTAATCGTCTTGGCTTGAGCCACCGCCTGACGCTGCAATCCCGGAACCTTGCGATGGCCGATCCGGTGACCGACAATGAACGCGCCCGTCAATCCCGCGCCGAGCACGATGACAGCCGCAAGACGCTTGATCCACGTCCAGCCCTCGATGTCCGTCCAGACGTCACGGATCGCCGATCCGAGATCCTTCAGTTTTTGCCAGAACGGTTTGGCGTTTGTTCCGGCCGTCGCGTTCGACGGCCAGACCTTCTGCACCAGCGCTTTAGCGCGGCTTGCGGTCCAGACGAGCGGCGCCCAGAAAATCGCCTTGAGAAAAGCTAGAACCGTTTTCATGCGATAACTCCCTCTTCCTCTTCCTGTTGTTCGACGATGACCGCATGCTTGAACTCGATATGCCGGTAGATCTGGACGAGAACGCACGTGATGCCGATGACGGTTGCTGCGCTCGCAATCGTGTCGGCGGCCCCGACCGTGCGACCGAGATCTGTGAAGGCCTGCACGTTCTCCTGACTCGACGACACGATATCGGGCAGCGCATTGAAGGCCGCCGAAACGAAATCACCGACAGCCTGCGTCACGGTATGGAAATGACTGGCGATCGTAATTCCGAGGCCGCTGAGCCCGACCCACGTCGACTTGGATTTGGCCGCCACCTGGGTTTTCGACGGAGTGGGCGGCGGCGGTGCCGTCATGGCCTTCGGCGCGCGCTGCGACACCACGATCGGCGCGTCAGCCGGCGCTTCGGCTGCGAGCTTCAGCGCCGTATCTCTCACGCGTTCGACGCGCGCCAGCCAGCCATTGCGATACTTAGCGTTTTTCGCGTATTTCTTGCTGGAAACGTCGCTGATCGCGATCAGATAGGCCTTGCGGGCATCCTGGTAGTTATTGATCAGATCGGACAAGCGGCCATACGATTTGATCTTGGCGATCATGTCGTCGGTGACGGTGTTGGTCGCGGGCTTCGCACCAATTAGCGGACACAGCGTGCTTCCGATGGCGCGACCGATGCCTGAGTTCACCGAAAAGTCGACGACCGTGTAATCGATGCCGGACGGGAGATCGTCGGCGCGGCACGCGTCCCAATAGAACTTTTTGTAGATCGCGGCCGCCTTGCTCGGATCGAGCGCTTTAACGAGCGGCAGGGCCTTATCCCAATCGCCCGCGCCGCGGATCGCACGGCCCGTCTTCTTGTCTGTCTTGAGCTTCAGTCCGTACCAGCGCGCCACGTCGGCAATCGTGATGCCGCATTTGGTCGGACCGCCGTTATCGTCCGGATCATCCTCAAACGTCGTCCTCTCGTCTTTCAGCACGCGCTGAAAGAAAAGCTCCCAATTGGCAAACATCGTGTCCCCCAAAAATGAAACGGCCGCCCGAACAGGCGGCCGCGATCTCACGAACTGCAGAAGGGCGTCAGCCCTCCTTCACGAGCGACACCGAGCCGTCGACGTAGTAGTTGCCCGATCCGATATCGTTGACCTCCGTGTCGCCAAACGCGGAAGCCTGACCCGATACGACGTAGGCTTGCAGTTCGACGACGGATGGCACACTCAGCGAAAACCACACCGACCCGACGGATGGTGCCGAGGACGCGTCCGATGCGTACGCGTCGACCGTCGTGCCCAATCCAAGCGGCGCGCCCGCCGAGACATTGTAGAGCCGCGCCCGCGTGTTCTTGGTTTTTGCGATCGCTCCAAGAAATGAGCCCCGGTACGTGCCTTTCGGCAAAATAATTTGATTTGAGCCGTTCAGGCTCGCGCCCGTGACCTGATTGATCACGATGTCGGATAGCGGCCGGCGGAACCAAGCATTGAATGTCGTCACTGGCCGCTTGACGAGGTTGGGACGCCGCTCTTCAACCTTGAACGCCGCGCCGATCTTCGGAAGCGAAAGGTTGCCGCTCGACAGCGCAGCAACGATCGTCGCCAAGAGCTGCGCTTCCGTTACGTTGCGATGCGCATTTGATTGCACGCTAAAAAACGGAAAAAGATCACTGCCCGCTGGCGTCGCAGCGGAGAGCAAGTTGTAGGCGAGATTGGCGCGATAAACGTCGTCGATGTCGACGCCTTCGCCATCCAGCGGCACAGCCGACGGCGTTTGCGCCGCATAGGGAATAGCCCAAGGCGCGAGACGAAACGCGCCGCTGCCTCCGTCCAGCGCTTCATCGTAGACGGCAAAAACCAACCGCTCTGCCGTGATGTCTCCCGCGCCTATCAAACTGCCATCGGGCCGCAGGATCTTCTTGCTGCCAAGCCCGAACGCGTTGACGATCGAAGCGTCCGTCGACGAATGCGCCGGATAGAAGAAAACGCAGAGCCCCGTGAAGTAGGACTTCGGAGCCTGAAAAGCGTTGGTGAGCTTCAGAATATAGACGTTCGCGTTGCCGGCATCCTGACAGTACACGGCCGCCGACGCATAGCGCGCCATTGCCTGCGCCAGCATACGCACATCGGAATCTGTTGGTGCGTTGTACGCATCCGGCGTGATGCCTGCAGTTATCACTGCATTGACCATCTCCGCAAAGCGCCAATCGTCCTCAACGGCTTTCAGCGTACCTTCCGCGGTTCCGACACCGGCACCGTCGACTTTCGTGATGTACCTGCGCATCGCGAATTAAGCCTCTTTGATGATGCTGATCCAGCCGTCGACATGATACGCGCCGGGGTCATTGACGCTGATGTCGGAAAGACGCCAGTCTCCGAACGATGTCGCGCCGCCCTCAAACAACCAGCTCTGAACCTCGATGGTGCTCGAGGATCCGGCCGGAATCTGAAACCACGTATTCCCAAGGGACGGTGTCGATGGCGAGTTCGTGTCGGACACATAGCTGTCTGACGCCGACCCGTTACCGAGCACCACCTGACGCGTCATGTCGACGAGCCGCGACCGATGATTGCCGCTTTGCGAGCAAACGGCGGCCCATTCCGCGCGATAAGTCCCGGACGGCAGGCTGATCTGGTTGCCGACGAGTGCCGCGCCTGGTACCTGATTGACGACGACGTTCGAAAGTGGCCGCCTCAGCCACGTCCGGGTTGCGGCGGCGCGCCTGGTGCCGTTGGGCCGGCGCTCCTCGATTTTCAGGATTGGCGCAACCGTGATCAGCGAAACGCTCGTCAGGCCCGCTTGAATGATTGCGATCAATTCGGCCAGCGTCAGTTCGTAATGATGGCCCTTTGTCTGCGAATAGAACGAGAAGATATCCGTAAGCGCCGGAATTGCCGTGACCAATCCGGGAACGTTCAACGCGACGTGATAGGTTCCGTCGACGACTATGCCTTCACCTGAAACCGGGACCGCGGTGGGCGAAAGGATTGAAGGCGGAACGGCCCACGGCGTGAGGCGGAATCCGCCCACCCCGCCGTCCAACTCTTCGTCATAAAATGCATCAACCAACCGGTTGGCGAAGATGTCGCCGGTCTTGATCGCGCTTCCGTCAGGTCGATAAAGAGATTTCGCGCCGAGCCCGTGTGCGTCGATGACAGACGGACCGTTTGAGGCATGCACGGGATAGAAGAGGACGCGAAGTCCCGTGAAATACGCCTTCGGCGACTGAATCTGCCCCGCGTTGCGCAAGATGTAGGAGTTTGCCGACTGTCCCGTGTCGATGCAGTACACCGCCGCCGACACATACCGCGCCATCGCCTGCGCCAGCATTTTCAAATCGGTGTCGTCCGCATCGGGATCGTCGAGCGCGATTCCGGCCGTTGAGACGGCTGCGGTCAATTCGCCAAAACGGACGTTGTCCTCTTCGGCATATAGAAATCCCGACGGCGCAGGTCGGCTGTTGTCGATCTTCGGCACGTAATCGCGCATCGTCAGCTTTCCTTCACAATCGATAGCCAGCCGTCGACGTAGTAGTTGCCCGATCCGATATCGTTGACCTCGGCATCGCCGAGGTAAGGATCATCGACACCTTGATCATTGGCCCAATATTGCAACTGAATGACGTGGGGCGGCCCGGCCGGAATCTGAAACCACGTCGTGCCGAGCGAAGGTGTTGACGGTGAATCCTTCTTCCCCGAGAAGCTATCCGACGCCGAGCCCGAGCCGATCATCTTCTGCGCCGTGACGTCGAAGAGCCGCGAGCGATGATTGCCGCACTTGGCAATGACGCTGACCCAATCAGACCGGTATGTTCCGGGCGGGAGAGAGACCTGATTTCCGGAGAACGCGGAATTGGCGATTTGGTTGATGATGACATCCGAGAGCGGCCGCGCGGCCCACGCGTTATGGACGGCCTTGCGTTTCGTTAGGTTAGGCCGGCGTTCTTCGATCTGCATCGTCGGCGCGACCTGTGAGTACGAGATCGACGGCACCGTCGCTTGCACGAGCGCAATCAGCGCTGAGAGCGAGATGATGCGATGGTGCAGGCCCGCATTCGAATAAAATGGGAATACGTCCGCCGAGACGGGCAGGCCGTGCGCCAAGCTCGGAAAGTTGAGAGAGATCTGATAGAGGTTGTCGACGGAGATGCCTTCGCCGGACGATGGAACGATGCTCGGCGCCAGGACGGCCGCAGGTATTGCCCACGGGACAAGCCGAAACGCACCCGCGCCTCCATCGAGTGTCTCGTCGAAGAATGCATCGACGAGACGATTGGCGGCAATGTCGCCGTTACGAACCGCGCTACCATCCGGGCGAAACAATTTCTTCGAACCCAGCGAGAACGCGTTGATCGTCGAGGCGCCCGTCCCGGACGTGACGGGGTAGAAAACGACGCGCAAGCCAGTGAAGTACATTTTCGGCGGTTGAACAGCGCCGAGCGCTTTCAGGACGTAAGCGTTCGTGCCTCCGGAATCGAGACAGAATACGGCCGACGAGGAATAGCGTGCGAAGGCCTGCGCCAGCATCTGGCGATCTTCGACATAGCCCTCCGGTGGATTGATCGGATCGGGCGTAATTCCCGCCGTGACAACGGCATTTTTGAGTTCGGCAAACCGCGTGTTGTCTTCAAGTGCAGACAGAATGCCGGAAGGCGCCGGCGCTGTGCCGTCGACCTTGGTGACGAAAGTGCGCATGAGGTCTCGTTCCCTCGCATCTCAGGGGGGCGCGGAAAAATTGACGTTCGGAGGTCGCTTACCAGTAGGCGTCGGACGCGTAGTCCGAGGGAATCGGGTTCATCGCCTGCAGGGCAAAACTCGCGGCCCAGATTGGCTGGCGGGCATCCTTCGCGGAGCGCAATATGTGCTGCCACTCCATCGCGGTGATTTGAGCAGCGCCGGTATTTGTGACGATGACAGTGAAGATACCATAGGGATTGCCGAGATTTATTTCGGCTTGAGCGCTCTTGGAGACCTCATCCCAGCCAAGCATGTCCTCAAATGTCGTGCCGATATGATGGACACCGCGCTCGTCGTTGAAATCATAGTCGAACCCGAGCGCGAGGCGCCGCGTTCGTTCCTCAACGACATCATAGACCGTTGGCGGCGCCACGGGCGAAGGCGGCGCGTCAACGTGCGTCGTCGTGATTCCCAGGCGGATGAGATCGCTCGGTGTGGCAAGTTCGAGCCAGTTCGGCGGAAAACTCAGCGTGTCGCTCGTTCCCGGCGCCAGTTCCACTTCAAGCTGGAATGCCACTCCGGCCGAAAGCGTCTGACCGTCGGGCAGAATATATTTTATGGTCATCGCGATCCTCTTATCGGAACGTCGCAAATAGCGCGCAACGACCCGCGCTTGATGTGTTCGACCACGTACAGCTCGCGGCGAGAGACGGGATGCTGATTTCTGAGGTCAGCATCGCGCTGGTCGTTGATCCAACGGACGATATGTTTTGAGATTGCGTGCGAGCCAGCGTCAGTCCTGTCCACGTCACTGACGGCGACGTCACACCTCCGCAGTACGCAAAGCCGAGCCCAAAACCTCCTGCCGGGATATTCATCGTTGCGGTCGCGGGCGCAGCGGTCGATAGGACCGGCGTGCTCGTCGGCGTGATCGACTGCAAATCCGCGACGCTGAAAATCTGCACCGCGCCGCCATGCATGGCAGCGGAAAATACCACGGAGATCGTACCAGACACGCCGCTATCAAGCTTCAGAGCCCAGAACTCGACGACGCCGGACGTGGCCGTGTTTTGCGACCGACATCCGGGAATGAGTGTCGCCGCATTGCCAAAGACAGTGACCGAGGAGACGGTCCGGCCGCTGCTCGTGCTGTATCCCATGACGGCGACGATCAGCCATCGTCCGGCGAATGCGGGCGTCGGCAGCGTCGTCGTGAAGCTGTAGGTTGTCAGGTCCGAGTTGGAAATCTGCACATCTTGGAATGTCGGAATGGCAGGCGGCGGCGCGATGCCCATGAGCATCGGATTGAACATGCCCGGCAAGCTCATCGTTAGCTCCACGCTTTCGAAAGCGAGGTGCGGACATAGGTCGTCGACACCACGTGGTAGTCGATGAAATCGTATGCGCCGGGCGCCGTAGATAGCACTCCAACCACACCCCCGACCCATTTGTAGTACGACCCGAACGCCAACGTCCGCGAACCGGTGCCATCCTGTACAATCAGGAATGTCCCCTTCTGACCGGCGACGAGATTGGTTGGATTCGCCAGCGTGCGGGCGCCGCCAATAGCAAGATAGAAATCAATTCCGGCCGAAAAATCAGGCGTGACCGTCGCGCCGTCGACGAGAGATACGAGCCCCATCGCGCTCAAGGCGACGGCCGGGGACACAGACTTGTTCGCACTCTTGGCCCGATAGGCTGCGACGTCTGCAAAATCGACGCTGAGCGTGCGATCTGCCTGAAGATCTCCGCCGCCGAGCAGGCCGGTGCCAGACGCCACCTGCCGTGACGTTTGGACTGACGACTGAATGAGATTGATTAATGCCGCCGGCGCGTCGCAGAAGACGCTCTTGATGCCAGCCGAAAAACTGACGAGCGCGTTCGCATTCGACGATGCCAGGACCGTTGAGCGGACGAGCGTCCAGGGTGTGCCAGCCGCAAGTTGCCCAAGGCCTACTTCCCACTCCGACGTGCCGGGATTTTCGATCCCGTAGTAGCAGGTATTGCCGGTCGCAAACGCCGCGCTGAATGCGCGGAATCCGATCTGCGCTCCGCCGAGCGAGATCGTACCCGTGCCAGTGCCCGACCACGTCTCGAGGACGCGGTCCGCAAATGAAACTGCCATCGCAGAAATCCCTCGAACAGCCGAATTTAGGCGTTGGCTTCGACAATGCCCCACGAGGTAATGTTGACCGTCTGGCCGGCGCTGAAGGTCACGTTGTCGACCGTCGCATCGCCACCGCCGCCAGTCGCCGTTACCGTGCCCTGCATGTGGCAAGTCGCGCCGTCGGACGCATAAATGCGGTAGTAGCCGACATCACCGCCTGCCGACGCCGTTGTTGACAGCGGCGTCGCGGACAGCGACTTCGTTCCGCCTGACGCATTGGCCGCCCAATCCGATCCCAAATTCCATTGCGCGAGCAACGTGCCGGTATCGGCCGCCGCACAGTTCGCCGGCGGCGCGCCCGTGAACATCTTGATCTTGGCGGAGGTGCCAACGAGTGTTTCGATAGCATCAAGACGCGCGTTGCGAAGCGCGGTCGACATCTGGATCGTCATGAAATGCCCCTTGAGAGTAAGGTTTAGTTCTGCTCAATTTCGAGCGCACAAACGAAAGCCGACACGGCCGTGGGCGTCACCGCTGACCGGCACTCGAGAAGCCCGTAGATCGCGGTGCCGGTCGCCTGGAAGAGGATCGCCGAACCGGTCGACGGTGCCGCTATTCCCTTCTCAGCATCGGAAAAATGACGATCGAGCGTCACCTCCGCGTAGCCGAGATAATCGGACTCGGTCGACAACCACGCGCCGTTGTCGCCGTTGCTGACCGTCGGCAGATTTTTGTAGAGGTGCAGACGCACGATCTTGCCGGCAAATGCCGTATCTGTCGTCTTCACACGGATGCGGATAATCTTTCCGTTTCCGTCTGCGATGCGCGGTGCCGCGAACGAAAACGGCGACACGTTCGCCGCCACTGTGTCGTTCGCGATCAAGTCACCGACGGCATAGGCCGTTGCGTCGTTCGGACGGGACCGCGTCGAAGACGCGACGACGACGCGACCTCCGACTTCGCCGAGATGATTTTCGCCAGCCTGCCCGATAACGTAGAGGGGCCCCGTCAGCAACGCGCCGAGCACTGTGTTGCCTGCGATCAGTAGATCCTGGATCGCCTTCAGGCGCCCGAGCTGCGTGTTCAGCGTCGGAACGTTTTGAATTTCGCCCATCGCGACCAGCAGGTCGTCGATGGTTTTGATTGTGACCGTCGAACCTTGCGCGTTTTTGACATCGATAGACATTGCTGCGGGATCTCCTCACGCCGCGATCGGGATGTATTGGGAATCGTCGACCTTCGAGAAGTCGAGTGACGGGACGCTTTCCGGCGGCAGGACGCAGGGCAGGCCGGTCGGGAACTGGTTCCAGAGGACAACGACGTTCGCCGGCTTGACCTTGTTGATCAGGCACATGAACGCGTTGATGTTGTCGTTGGAATAGCCGTACGGAATGGGGTAGCCAGGACCGCGGTCGGGGTCGCCGTAGTTGTAGCCCGGGAACTTGACGTTGGTGATATCGATGTACACGCGGAAGCGGCCGAGCCGCGGATACAGGTCGTACCGCTTTGGATAGCAGGCCTGATAGAGGGCGGGCTTCTGCACGTACCAGCCGGGCGTGACGTCGATCTTGAGGCCGAACATCGCCGCAAGACGTTTGAAATCATCCGCCGAACGCCAGCGCTTTTTCGTCAGCCGGAACCAGATATTCCGACGCCGCTCCTCGATCGTGACGGCGACGGGCAAACAGGCGTCCGGAAGCGATAGCGCGGCTTCCCATTCGGGAAGCATGGCTTCAGTGGTGCGCGGATCAAGTTCGCGAGAGAGATTGCAGAGCGACGCCATCGCGTCGTCGAACACGCTCGCGATCGCGGATGCCAACTTGAAGGCTTTCTTTCCCGGCCAGCGCCAAGCGATCCAGGCCCAGCCGCTCGGCAGATGCCGCAAGAACGCATCAAGGGAATCGCCAAGAAGATTGATCCAGCCGCAGTTGGGCAAATTCCAGAATACGCTGCCCTCGGTCGCCTGCGAAACACCGCCGAGCGTTGCATGCTGCGAAACGAGAGATGCCCGCTGCAGGACGGCCGCCTGCTTGATGCCTTGAAGCGTGCCAGGACTTCGTGCTGCCGTGTAAACTTGAACGGCGGCCGATTGCTTCAGCGGCTGCAACTGCTGCGCCGGCGCGTTGAACAGATACCCTGTGCCGGTAAACTGCGTGATGCCGCCGACGGTTTGGGACGCGGTTGCCGACCCTATGCGTGTTCCCGACGTAATGAGGGTAACGCCGGCGAGCGTTGCGAGTGACGCAACTTTCCTCGCGGGACGGCCGATACCAGAAATCGCTGTCGATGAAATTGCTGAGAAGCCAAGCATCTGCGCTCAACACTCCTCAGCCGAACGTAACGGTGCCAATAACGGGGTAGTCGTCGTAATCGTAGCTGGGCGTCGTGCCGGCGATGATGTCGCTGCTCGGACTCGAGAGAGCGAAGCTCTTCAGTCGCTGCCGGGATTCGAGGTCGAATGCCGACTTGATCACGCATTCGTAGTCGAGTTCCGTGATCGTACCGCCCCACTCGGCCTCTTCCTTGAAATACTGGCCGAGCGCGGCGATGATCGCGCGGCGCATGCCGGGCGTGTCGGGCGTGATCGCGGCAAACGCGAAATTCACAAAGTAAGCCGGCGGCGACATGACGATGACGTCTTCCTCCGCCGTATTTGCAGGAAGCTCGAGCGCCAGGATGCGGTTTTTGACATCGAGCACCTCCTGCGCGGATGGAAGGAAATCGGCGTCGTTATCGCGCAGAAACGCAATCTTGACCTGCCCTTCCAGCGGAAAGCCGGGTTGCGGATCGACTTGCGCCGTGCGCACAAAAACGCGCGTCACACCGGGAACCTGCTTGGCCACGATCTCGATTTCGGATTGCGAGAACATGCCGAAATCGGTGCCGAGCGCCTGAAGGATCCGCGCACGATACTCGTCGGGGAGTTCATCGTCGGTACCGCCGGACAAGCCGCCGAACGTCACGATGGCGCTGGAATCGGCTCCGTTGGGCGCCGCCGTGATTGAGATTGTGGTGCCGTTCGAGGTGTTCGTGTTCTGCCCGGCCGTTGTCGCTTCGACCTCGAGGCTCGCATACGTCGCGACAAGTTCGATCTGGCCTGTCGCCGGTGTTACACCGGGAATCGTCGCTGGCTCGTATGTGAATTCATCGTCATCCGTGACCGTAATCTCGACATCGCCGTTGTAGTCCGATTGCGTGGCGCCGGCGATCGCGACCGTCATACCGGTTGCCAAAAAATGAGGGTTCGGCGTTTGTGCAATCGCGCGACCCGTTACGACATCGTAAGACAGCGAGGTAAGGAACTGCCCCTGCGTGACAATGGTCGCGGAAAAGAGCGCCTTATAGACAGTCGAGTTCGCGCCTTGAAATTCCGTCCCGGCGTTGATGGTCGTTCCGGCGTCGCCGGTGACCGCGACGTAGCCGTGTGCAGCGGCGGCCGGATTGGGCGCGATATGCGTGAGATCGCGCCACCATCCGCGCGTTAGAAATTCGCCCGTTGCCGATTGCGGAAACGGCTCCTTATCGGCGTAGCGCTTCAGCGCGATGTACCAATCGGCCATCAGCGATCCGACCGCCTTGACCAAGCCGCCGACGAATGATCGGCGTTCCGTCGACGGATCGAGTTCCGGCAATTCGCTGCGCACGGTATTGCGCAGCGAGTCCGTCACCGCTTTTCGGGACGAGATAATCAAAGGCATGAAGGTGCGTCCTTAGCTCGTCGCGAGCAGACCGGTTTTCGTCGCTTGAATGAGAGGGAACGCGTGTTTGGTGATGTTGCCTTCCGGCTCGGCGATGGTGATGACGATCTCCACCGACCGCGCCCATGCGTTCGACGTGATCGAGGCGATGACGTATTTCGCGAGGCCCTCGTCGACCATCCAGGCGTGCGATTGCTCGGCCTCTGATCGGACGCCCGCGATAACATCGTCGGTCAGGCGCCGCTGCTCGTAGAGCCAAAGACCGGAACCGAAGTTGTCGTTCGGGACATCGCTCAACAGATTGCCAATCCAGCCGCGGCGTTTCATTGGATCGGCGACTTCATCGGCGCGCGCGCGCCGATCGGAAAAGAGCGACACGAACGACGCACTCTCGAGCCCGGCCGTCAGTTTGAAATCTCGCGCATTGGCGTCAATGACAAGATCGTAGATGCCCTCATCATCAGCGGCGAAGGCGAGATCGGTGAAGTTCTGCATGATCGCTCACACGTCGGAAAAGGTTTTCGTCGCACCTGAAATGAGCGCCGCGCCGCACGCCGTATGATCACCATGCCGGGCAATTTTCTTGCCCTCGGCAAAATGCTTGCTCGAATGCTCGACGATCGGGTTGGGACCGTGAATCGGGCAATCGAGGATGTCGCCCTCGCGCGCGATCAGCTTGCCTTCGCAATAGGTTTTGGAAGCGGACGTGACGACGGCGCCACCATGTGTGCTCGTATCTCCGAGCCGGACGATCAGCGGCATTAGTTGAGGTGGATTTCGCCGCCAGAATTCAGCTTTATGTCGTTCTTCGATGTGTGGACGGTATCGCCATTCGCGGCATGCTGGATCGCGTTGTCGGTCGAATGGTTTTTCAACGTGACCTCGCCCTCTTTCTGCTGGTCGACGCGCTTCGATGGCGGCGGCATGATGATGCAAACGGCCTTGCCTTCGTCGCCATCGGGGACAAATACAAGGCATTGGCTGCCGGGGATCGCGTTCGCCTGAACGCCAAATCCCTCGATTGCCTGGCAATCCATCTCCTTGCCGTCGCATTCGATCGTGTGAAGCTTGTACGGGCCCTTGTCGTCAGACGATTTCTTGAGTTCGCCCCAACGAATGTTGCGATCGCTCATGATCTTCCCCAGTTCAGATGTTGCCGTCGCCGCCCGGGAACGATCCGACGCTTGATCCGCCCATGCCGAATTTCGACGTCCGCCCCATAGCGGCCGACGCGCCTTCTTCGTCGGTCGTGTAGGCGTCGGGATAGGTGCAGGAGATCTCCGTCGTCTCGCCGCCGCCCCACGTTTTGTGAAATTTGACGGACGAGATCAGGAGTTCCGCCTCGATCTCCCAATGAGCGTCGAGCACAGGGACAAGAAACCCGTGCCACCAAAGCCAGCCAGGAGATCCATAAAATCCTTGAACAGTCGCGGTGTACTGGAAGCCGCGCGCTTTGGCTTCGCTCGACCGCCACTTCGCCGCTTTCGATGGCGACGTCCCGGAAAGCCCTTTGGCGCCGCGCGCGTGCATCTTCCGCTGGGAACGGACAGAGGAATCAACAGCCACCCCCCAGTTCTTTTGCAACGGATTGGCTTGCGCAGTTTTCTCGCCCTTCTGCTTCGATTGCCACCAATCCTTGTCGTTCGTCGACTTTTGGCCGTTGACGGCCGTCGTGTTGTGGCGGTTGAGATCGGAGTTGCGATACTTCGACTTCAACACGTTGTTCGCTGGATTGTCTTCGAACGTCGACATCAACATCGCCGGCGCGCGAAGCTTCCGGTTGCGATCGATGACAAGCGAGCCCTTGCCGTCGGTGTTGAAAAGCACCTGCCGCTTTTGTGCCCAGTCGTCGAGAAACTTGAACCCGCGTTCGTCGATCGATGCCGAGATTTGTTCGCCGTGCTCGTAGGGCGGCGGTCCGATGTTGTCGATGACCGGGATATTCAGGCCCATCGCGCCGATCGTTTGCTGCGCCATCTGCTGCAGCGTGATCGGCGGTTTCAGTTTCAGTTTCGGCCCGACCGTGGAATCGATCAGATCCTGCGTCTGATCGCGGATCGTCGCGTTGATGTAATGGTTGTTGTCGTCGAGTTCGCCATCGACCTCGTGCACATAGCCGGTGATGACCGGGCGGCCGTCGATGATGACCTGCGCGAAGTCGCCGACCCGCATCGGAAGCGGGATGCCGGGAAGCTCCGACATTTTGACGTTGGCCTGCCCCGCGCACTTGTCATGCGCTTGGTCGACCGTCACCTCGACCCAGCCGGTGAACGGCGAGCCGTTGGCCGTCACAACGACGATGGCCATGATGGCACCTTTTTGGGGAAGTTCTTGCCGGTCGGCGGTCAGTCCACGCCGATCAGGATGTTGACGGCGCCGTCGAACAAGGCCGGGTTTATGCCGGCATTGAGATCGACGAGCGTGTCGGTGCGATCGTCTGCGTCGTAAAGCATGTAGGCCAGCACGGAGGCCGGAAATTGTGGAACGTCGAGCCAACCGATATTGGGAAGCTGCAGCTCTTCCTGCCGAAGCACGTCCATCGCGGCCGCCACGATCTTCGCGATGGCCGCCGCCGTGTCGGACGGTAGTGTTTCGGTCGGGATCGCTTCGTAGAGCGCCAGCAGTTGACGCTCCGCGCTCGCAACGCCATCGACCGTCGTGTACGTCGTGCCGGCCATCGCTTCAGCCATCGACGACAAGCACGCGAGTTGTATGAACGTGGCGTAGGTATAGAGCGACCGAGACCGCACTTGATAATCAAGCGTCGCCGTAAGACCCGTCGTCGGAATGGCGGCGGCCACGGCGTGCATCTGCGTTGCCTGGCTCGCAGCCTGCGCCATGCCATTGACGATATCCTGGCCTGTATAGGTGGCCGAGATATCTTCGAACGGGCCGCGGAAAAGTGCCGTCAGTTCGTTGGAAAGCATCGGAGCGCTGGTCGCATAGCGCTCGGGCGCGGAGATCAGATGTCCGGCCGCCGTCTGCACCGCTTCCACAGATCCGAATGCAGTCACGAACGTCTCGGCCACGGCCGTCACTTGCTTGGCCATGAAGGTCTCGGTCACGGCCGACATTGCCGGCGTGCCGTAGGCGTTCTGAAACAGCGTGAAGAGCTCGCCGACGAACTGAGCCGAGAGCCCCGTGACCAATGCGGCAATGGCCGACGTCCTGCCGGGAAACACGGCAGGACCGGTGACGAGAAAGCAGACTTCGAGTTCGAGAACGCCGGTTTCGCGATCTTCGCGCTTGACCCTCCAAGGCCCTTTGACCGCGCAAAACTGCGTGCCATACCACGGATGATGCAGAGTGCCCGGACCCGGTCGATTGAGGGCCGAGCGCAGCGCGCTGAAATCGGACAGCACCGAATTCCCGTGCAGCACGCACGTCATTTTGAATTCGGGCGGGATATAACCGTTATCCTCGGCGTACCGGAGCGAGGAATCCGGATAGCGGTGGTCGATCGTATTGCGGCCCTCTTCCGCGGTATCGTGCGGACAGAGAAAGCGCGCACCCCGGAATGATGCCGGGCGCAGATCGCGGAGCATCACCATCGGAGAGCCTCAAAAAGCAAAACGCCCGGAAGCGGTATGCTGCCGGGCGCGAAGAGCGACGATAGAAATTACGATGCCAGTGACCCCGATTTGTCGCAAGGGGGCTGCAATGTTTTTTTATTGTTCGCCATGCGGCGGAGTGTCGCAGTAAATTGTCTTTACGCGTGTGGTGCGAGCCCCAAGATCAACGCTACGACTGACGCGGGAGACGACGATGGAAATTGGTGTCGGAACATTGCTCTTGGGGCTGGCGGGCATCGGCGGATTGGCCTATCTCGCCATTTTGGCCATATCATTTCAAGCTCCGCCGAAGCGGCCGCGCATGATGTCGATGCGCGACGCTCCGCACGTCAAGCCGCGCGAAGGCTATGTCGATGGCGTCGTCCGCCGATGGTCGATGATGATGGGGTGCTTGGTGCTTGCGGCCATTATCGCCATTCCGCTCCTCACCATCTTCGTACCCACCGGCCGCTGATCACTTCGAAACGCGTGGCGCCGCCGGTTCAGCCATGCTTTGACCACGAGGTGCCGATGCCGCAAGCGGCATCTCACCGTTGACGTTGGCTGTGAGGCCATTGAGGCCACTGAGCGTGCCCTTCAAGGTCACCGACGCGGGCACTTTCAATTCGATCGGATCGATCGTCGAGCGGACCTGCACGTCGGCCTGAATCCTTTGGGCGGCCGCATTTCTGCCCGCTGCTGCCGCATCGGCCGCAGACGCACCGCCGCCACGCGGGCCGAAGCCGTGGAACGTCGGCGACGGTTTCGGATGATACTTTGCTTTCAATGCTTCGGCTTCCGCGATCAGATCCTGGGCGTGCCGCATCCGCTCCTGCGTCGCCAGATACGAACGCCCTTCGATCCCGATGACATCGATGCCATGATGCCTCCGGCGCGCGTTGAAACGCATGTTATCGAGCTGCGCCGAATGGCGGTCGCCGAAGCCCGCCGCTTGCGTGATGGCCTCGGCGTTTGCGCGCGCGCCGGTCTTGTTTCCAGCCGCGATGTTTTTCATCAGCGCCCAGACTTCGGACAGAACTTTCTTCACCTGATCCCAATGCTGGTAGATCTCATAACCGAGAAAGATCAGCGCTCCGGTTCCGCTGATGAGGCTGAGGGCCCGCAAAGCTCCGACTGAAGCCCAAATGCCGGCCGCCGCTCCGCCAATACCTCTCAATGCCGCCGAAATGCCGGTAATGCGGGCCAAACCCGCGATCATGGGTCCAAGCGCACTCAATGCAAGCAAAGGCATCGCTGCAACCGACAACATATTTAGAGCAGCCGCCGTCCAGCCAGCGGCTTCGAGGAGCCATGGATGCGCGTCGGTACTCGTCGTGCCATGGCCGCGTGAACCGTGCACCACCGTTTTGCCGGTAATCGCATCCATGAGTTCACCAAACTTCGATGCCAGCTGCCCGACGTGCTCGCCAAACCCGGACTCACCGACAGAGACCTTCAACCGTTCCCATGCCGTCGCGAACCTTTTCAGACCAGCTGCTCCGCCTTTGGAACCTTCGAGGCCCATCATCTCCGCTAGACCATCGACGTTTTTCAAATCTTCGATCATGGCACGCAGTTCGTTTTTGTTCGTGCCGTCGAACGCAGCCGCGATGGCTTGCGCGACTTTCTGTCCGCGGTCCCCAAACATCTTGTTGAATGCGGCGGCCCGTTGCGCTGGACTAAGTTTTGCCGCCGCCTTACCTACGACGTCGGCAAACTCTTCCGGCCCGAGCACCTTGCCATCCTTATCGGTCAGGTCGGATTTATGAAGGCCCAGAGCCTTCCAGAACGTGGCACCTTCCTTGGTCCAGTTGAGGGTCTTCGTGATCATGCGCGAGAGGCCCGATCCAGCGAACTGGCCCATACCCCGCTTGGCGAGAAAGCCGACGGCGCCGACCGTCTGTTCCTCGGTCCATCCGGCCGCGTGGGCGACGGCCGAAATCTGACCCATTTGCGACGTGATCTGGCCCATGGTGATGCCCGTCTTCTGGTGGATGCGGGCGATCGTGTCCGAGATGTGCGGGAACTTCTCGGCAAATTCTTCCGGCTTCATGCCGAAGCCTTGCGCGATCATCAAATGTGTCTTGAACGTCTCGGCCGGATCCTCGCCGGTCGCCGTCGCGATACCGAGCATCTGTCTTGCAACGACCGACCCCAAAAGCTCGCCTGACTTGGTGCGAGCACCAATCGGAACCCCGCGCTCGGCTTCGGCCATCATCACTTTGGCAATCTCGGACGGTCCGAAAATCGTTCCACGCGCAGTGTCCATTGCGCTCTTTCTCAGCGCCGCCAGTTGCACGTCATCGATCTGCCCCGCCATGGTGCCGCGGATCTTGCGGAACTCATCGTCAAAATCTGCCCACGTCTTCGTGACGTCGTTGTGCAGCATTGAGAGCGCAAACAATCCGCCCATGAATCCGACGCCGGAGCCCTTCTCTTTCGGGCCCGGGATTGCGCCGGACTTGATCAGGTTTTGCCGCGCCACGTGGCGCTCGTACATCCCCTGCTCCATCTTCTCGATGCGGTTCATCGACTTGATCTGCAGTTCGGTGAACCGCGCCGATTCCTGCGCGGCGCGGGAGTTGGCCTTCGTGAACGCACCAACGCCCTGCGCCGCCTTCTCGGCGCCGGCGGCGACGCGGTTCATCCCCGCCGCCGCTTTCGCCATCTGACCGTCGATCTCGGTCGCCGCCTTTCCCATGTTGCCGATCGACGTCTTGGCATCGGCTGCCGCTTTCGCAACACGCTCCGCAGCAGCGGAAAACGCGTCACGCAACGCGATAATGTACTCAACCGTAAATCCGGCCATGGATGATCCTCGCTCGAGGTGATTGCGTTACGAGTTGCCCCGGATGGCGCTTGCCATCCGGGACTGAAAATCGGCGTACCGTTTTGAAGCTTCGACGAGCCGCGACAGCGGCATCAGGACGGCTGCCGGTTCCTGGAGCGAGCCGGCGGAGATTGCGCAGGTGGTAATGACGAGGTCGTACCAAGCGTCTCCGTCTGGGCTCTTTTCGTCGTCGAGCGCGATCCGATAAAAAAACTTCCGAACGCCGTCAGCACGCGCTCAAGCTGCTCCATGCCGCCTTTTTCAACGATATCGCCCCACACCGCGTCATTGACGACGATGCGCTCGACGAGCGGCGTATCGGTATTGCCGATGTAGCAGAGCGACAAATGCCCGGTGAGCTGGCGCTGCACGTAATCGCAGAACTTCGAATAGCCTTCGACGCCGAGCGTCAGGCGCATCTGTTCCAGAAGATCGGGCTCGTTGTCCGCCGCGCTGGCCGCCGGCGTTTCGGCGTTCTCGTCCGGCGTTGGGATCGTCACGTCCTTGAAGAGCTTCATCAGGCCCTTCTCCGCTTCGCCGAGATAGCCGCGCATCGTGCGATAGACGTCGCGCTTCTCGTAGTTCGGCTCGCAGACGGTGATCTGGTTGGCCTGCTCGAAGGTGCCGCTGCGGGAATATTTGAAATGAAAATCGAACTCGACGGTCTTGCTGATTGCGCGTGTCATGGCTTACCCCTCTATTTTCCTGCCTGATTGAAAATAAAAACGGCGGCCCCCAGGACCGCCGTTCATTCGTGCTTGTTCGTCGCTCGGCTAAATTTTAGCCGACGTACATGCCTTCCCACTCGAGCGGGATGTTGCCGTCGCCCTTCATGTGAATGTCGGTGTCCTTGGTCAACTGCATCTGCTGGTAGGGAAACTGCCCGTCCAACTCGACGATGTTGATCGTCGAAAAGACGCCGTTGATCATGTTCGCTTTCCACTTGCGAACGAGATCGGCATTCTGCTGTGTCGATGGAATTTCCATCTTCACCTTGCCGATCAGGGTTTCCGCGTTGATGCCGGCCACGATCTGGCCGGAGCCGCCGCCCGAGGACATGAACCGGACCTTGGCATCGCCCGGAACCGTGATCGTGACCGAGTTCGGAACGATCGGGACGACGACGTCATCGATCACAACCTTCGGCGTCGAGAGCGTCTTGGTTGCATAAGTTGCTGATTGTGCCATTTCCTAAAGTGCTCCTTGCGCCGGATTAGGTGAGCGAGAACGTGTACTTCACAGTGCCGAGCATCGTTTCGAGCTGCGAGACCATCGGCACGACGAGCGTGATCGCCGCTTCGCGCGCGTTCAGATCGAGGTCGACGACCATGTTGTCTTGGATGAACTGCCGCGACTGCTGCCCCTTCTGGACGAGCGCCTGATCCATGAGATCGACGCAAAGCCCGAGGATGAAGCCGGAGATCATCTGCTTCGTCGCCATCGCGTAGTTGGCGACGGCTTCGCCCCCCGTCAGACGGTATTGGGCGAAGCGCTTGCGGCAGTTCAAAACCAGATACTCGCGGATGGCGCCGTGCGTATCGCGCCATTCCAGATACTTCCACGTATCGTCGGGATTGCCCGCAACGTCGTCGAGCCACGTCGTGACAACCGCGCCCATCACGACGCCTGTAAACGAGCGGTTCGCACCCGCCACGGTCACGCCGGCGTTCTCGAGTTCGCGCTGCTCGGCCGCCGAATAGCCCGTACCGTTGAGCGGCAAGTCGACGCCGAGCAACGGGGTGTTGAAGTAGGGGAGCGAGCACTTGTCCATGCCGCCGAACTGATCCTTCGATTCATTCGTCGCGACGATGTCGGAGATCGAGATCTGCGGTTCGTAGCGCCGCGCCCGAGCGGCGCAGAAGTTCGCCGCGAGAAGATCGGGCGCCTCTGGAAGATGCGGGCCGATCCAGCGCGTCGCGACGTTGTTCGACTTGTTCGTCATCAGGACGATTTCAGACGAGTTCATCGCCTGCGCTTCCGTCAACACCGTCGCAAAGTCGGAACTCGACCAGATGAAGGCGCGCCCTTCCTGGATATCGTTGTCGACGTTCTTGCTTGCGTCGAGAAACGTCTTCAGCCCCGTGCGCACCCAGGTCGACGGCCAGACAATGTGCTGATGGCGCATGTTGGCGATCGGATCGAAGATGCCGGTCAGGCTCGGATCGGTTGCACCTCCCGTCCATGCCGTCAGCGTCGCTGTCAGGCCGGCAACGGCCCCCTCGATGATGATCGGCCATCCGTTCGCGTGCGTGCCTTTGCTGCCCGCCGTAAACGTCACCTTGTTGTCGTTGGGATTGATGCCTTGAGCCGTGGTAAACGGCATCGAGCCGCCGAGCGCGACCTGGGCTGCAAGTTTGCCGGCGACGACGACCGCGGTATCACCCACGGCGACGTCGACCTTGAACGTATGCTGGCTCTTCGACGCGACCGAGACGAGATAGGAGCCGGCCGCGGTCGCGGTGCCTGCGAACGTGATGCTCGCGGCGGCTGCGGTCGACGATCCGGCGTCGGCGAACACGATGGCGTCCATGATCGTCCATGGATTGACGCGCCGCCACGCCTTCGCAATGAAAGCACCCATCGACGTCGGGCCGAACAAGGCATCAAGTTCCGCCGACGTGCGTGGAATGTCGGTATTCAAGCCGACGGGCGCGGAACCGGCCGCCGTCTTTTGCAGGACAAGCAGGGCTCGATTGGTTTCGAGACCGACCTTTTGGTCCGAGTTCACGATGTTGAACGTGACGCGCGGATAGGCGACTGCGGAGGATTGGGCCATGGCTTAGCGAGCCTTCATTTTCGGAGCTTCTGGGGACGCAACGGGCGGGGTGGACGTTGAGGACGAGGCTTCACCCGCAATCGCGAGAAAGCCCTTCTTGTGCGCCTCCTCCTCGAAGCGGCGACGCCAGAAGAAGTCGACCGGAATTCCATCCGCATCGACCTCGATCGTGAATGTCTCTCCTGGCCTTTTGCCGTTGAGCGCGACGCTCGACGTATTGGTGAGTGTGATTGTAGCCATTGCCCCCTCTTACGGCTGATAATCGAGATCGACCGAACCCTGCAGCGGCTGCGGCCGGCCTTGCTGAAAAATGCCCGGATCGAAAACGATTTTTGAAATCGGAACCGTGCCCTGCGGCGCGATGCTGTCGGGAATTTCGCCGTCCCAAAGCGCAGTGAGGTCCGGAACCTCGATCGATGGCGCGATGTCCTCGGGCGACAGATAGACCGTCGCCTCAAACGAGTAGTTGTGGACATAATTGGCGCGGTTGTAGAGCGATGCGCGATGCCCCGAGAGCATCGTCACAAACGGATTGGGCACCGCGAGTTCGGTGTAGGGAAGCCGCAAGCCGTTGAAGGTTCTGAGAACCGCCTTGAAGACCGGGCCCTGCGCTTTATCAATCGCTCCGACGCCACCGCCGTAGCGTTCGCAGGGCATGAGCACGTAGATCTCATAGCCGTCCATCAGCAATTGCCGGATGAAGGCGCCGGGCTGGATTTCGGCGATGGCATCCGATCGCGAACTGCGGTCGCGCGATAGCCGGGTATCGCGCCGCGGACAGATGAACATGTAGGATTGGTCGAACGGCCGCCCGAGCAGTTCTTGCGTCAGTTCATCGGCGCGCGTGACGTGGCGCAGGGCATGATCGAGATCGACAGCGCCCCAGATGCGGATGTTCGTCACGACCCTCGGATTGACGATTGCAAAAGATCGCGTGATTCCGGCTACGGGAAACGAAAGCGTCGTTTCATCGACGACGGTGGCCTTGTGCCAGCCGACGATCTGCCGTTCCATGCGCTCGATCAGCGCCGCGTCGGCCGTCGGATTGGCCGGCAGCGAGATCGGACCGGCCGGGCGCACGATCAGAGACAAGGCATCCGGCACCGCAACGAGCTGGACGCCTTGCCGGCCATCGAGGCCGATGATGTCGGTGTTCTGAAACAGCGCGACCGAATTCCATGCCAGATATTTGGACGCATCCGGCGTGGTCGAAAGCGTGTGCGGATACTGGACCGAGATCAGGACGTCACCGGGCTTGGCATGCCCGTTGGCCGCGTTGAACTGTGACCAGGCAACGATCGGGTTGGGAACGTAGGCGTCGGTCACCGATAGCGCGATTTCCTCTTCTTCTCCGTGCGGATCGGCCGTCGTGAGCGTCACAACGCCGTTCGCGACCGTCATCGACGCGACCGGCAGCGTATCGCTGAACAGATCCGTCAGGACCGGCACGCGCATGGCAGCGAGAAGAACGAGCGGCGTGATTTTCATCCCGCCCCCGCCATCGCCCGAAAGATGATCTGCTCGAGAATATTGCGGATGATGCCGTCCGAATCCTCGATCGCTTTGAGGAGGTTCGGGCGCGCGCCCATGCGATCCGTTCCCTCCTCCTGAAACCCGGCGTGCGGGCTCGTCGAATGAAACGAGATCGTGTCACCCTGCATCGTGTAATCGATCGAGTTGACGAGATTGCCGCTGTCGTTGGCCGAATACTCGCCCGGCGCCGACGCCTGATGCGCCGGGCGCGAGCCGTACGAAATCACCTTTCGCGTCGGGCCGGTTCCGAGCGTGAAAAACAGCGTGTCGTAGACGCGCCCGGACTTGGCGCCGTTCAAGATGCCTTCGCGGGCCTGCCGGACGAGCTGCTGGCCGACCATGTGTCCGGCCTCCTCCATCCCGAGGCGAATCCGCCCCGCAAGACCTTCCATGCCGTCGAAGTTGCCGTTCTGAGAGAAGCTCATCGAGCCGCCTCCACCGTTTCCGCGCCTTGCGCGGCGCAATGAATGAGGAGTTCGCGGTCCGCCTCGTCCTTGTTCTCGACGGCCAGGATCGCATAGAGCGTGCCGCGCGCGTCGCGCACATAGTCCTGAATGTCGAAGGGGAGCGTCGTGTAGCGGATCGAGAACGTGTGCGAGACGCGTTTGCCGTTGATCTCGACCGCCGCGATTTCGGCAACGCCGCCGCGGGTCTTGACGCTGGCGCGAGTCACGAACTTGCGGGTGAAGTCGTGGCGCGGCTCGGCCGATCCTGGCTTTGCCGACTTGATGGCCCGCGTCACGACCTCGATCGAGAAGGGCCGATAGACGGATATGCCGACGCTTTTCGCCATTAGCCCGCTACCACCGAAAAATATCTGTACGGCGAAAGAAGCGCCTGCGCCGTCGTCGGGATGATGCTCGGTGCCTGCTGATGCTTGAGTGCGTAGACTGACCGCACCGCGCTCTGACCGGCATCATCGGCGCGCGCATGATCCAGTGCCGCGATCGTCTGCATCAGAGCGTTGATGATTTCGTCGGGAAGATCTTTCTTCTCCCATCCCGACTGCACCGTGACGCGGACGGCATCGTAGCGATTGGCGGCCCGTGGCCACGACATGCCTTCCGCCAGATTGACGACACCGCAGCGCTGCGCGGCCTTGCCCCAGACGTAATAGGACGGGTCAAGCGTGAGGATCTCTCCGGTCGCATAGTCCACGTATTCGATTTTCGTTACCGAGCGAAATGGCCGGCAGATCACGCGCATCGAATTGTAGAAACCCGGAAAGTTGCCGACCCACGTCGTTGTCAGCAGCGACATTTTGCAGTGATGCTCGATGGCCTTCTGCGCCTGGATGATGAAGGCTTGCTTTTCCGCGTTGAAGAAATTGTCTTCCTGCGGAATGTTCAGAAAATCCTTCACCGTGTTGAGGTCGATCGCGAACGCGCCCGGCTTTGCCACGATCTCCCATTCGGCGATCGTGGCCTGCGGCAGGGCGATAAGCGGGGCGCGTTCCGGAAAGAACATTAGCGGTTAGCCCTTCGGATTTGGCTTCGTTGCGTACGTGCGCGGCGTGAAGTCCTGCTGCTGAGCAAGAGAATTGCCGTTGAAATTCATCGGCCCGCCGACAACCGAGACCGAATTGCGGCTCGACGCCCCCTGCATTGCGGCGTGGGCATTCATGCCGACCTGCGCCGCATGGCTCGGTGCGGCCTGCACGGGAGTTACTTTTTTCGCCATCGGTGTCGATCCTTTCTGAGGTAGACCTGAAGAGAGTTGGTCGGTGCGCATCACCATGATCATTGCTCCGCCATCACGATGCACCTTCGGCGCGCGCCTGGCGGCCGGCGATGATCGCTCTGAGATTGGTCTCGTTGCGCGTGCCGCGGTTATGATTGCCGTTCCCCTGCTCGCCCTCGTCCTTCGACGCGGCTTGCCGGCGTTCGTAGGTCTGATTGGCGCGCGCGAAATCTTTCTTCTGGCCCGCCGTCATCACGCGCGGCGGCTCGTTGTTGCCGGCCGGGCCCGACGGCACCGATTTCGTTCCGTCGGCGTTGCGCCCCATCGCCCAGTTGAAAAGACCGAGCGAAATGGAATCCGCCGCGCCCCACGCGGCCCCCTCGACGGCGCCGACGACGCCGTCCTTCTGGTATCCCTTGATGCCCTGATAAATTGCCTCACCGCCAGCAGCCACAGCGGTCAGCGGCACGGCCATCTTGCCGAGAACGCTCAGGGCTTTCGGCGCGGCGTGCGCGATGTCCGCCATCGTCGAGCCCGCGACCATCGGAATGGCGGCAATGCCTTTCTGGGCGACGGCCGCGTTGCGCGCCACCGACGCGGACGTGTCGATGCTGCGCTGGCCCGGCGCAAGTTCCGGAAGCGGGGTTGCGGGGTTGCTCGGATTTGAAAGTTGGGCGCCGAAGGCAACATCCCGAAAATTCGGGACGTCCGCGCGCGTCGCGATCTTACCGCGACGATCGGCCGACGTGTTGACACCCCCTGCCATGTTGCCTTTTCCCTCGGCGCCCAATTCCGGTTCAGTCGTTCAGAAGTCGACGTTGGTCGGTGACTTACTTGCCCTTCTTGCCGCCCTTGCCTTTCGGCGCAGGTGCAGGCGCGGCCTTCTTCGTCTCGGCCGGTTTCTGAGCGGCCTTGTTTTCAATGTTCGACGTCTTCAGCATGTCGTCTTCGTCCTCTTCCCCAGTTGCACCCTGTTGGTCGTAGCGGGCACGGATCTCAGCGAAGTATTCCTCGGCCTCGCGCTGCCCCATCGCTTCGCCGAGTTTCTTACGCACGTAAAAGCCCGCATCATTTTCGGCTGCGAACGTGATGATGTGGCCCGGCTCAACGCCGAACCATTGCGCTCGCCCCTGAGACACGAACCATTGCGCGTCGTTGCCGTCGGCGAACGAAACGCATAATCCCGGCATGACGGGGACGGGCTGATTGTCGACGCACCAACTCCCTTCCTCCATCGCCATGACGAGCGCCCGCTCGCCGATCTTGTTGCCATGAGTGTCGACGACGTCGACGGACTTCCACGGTCCGGACGTCATCGCGCGAACGTGAAACATGATGACCCCTCATCAGATTTTGCGTTGGAGAGAAGCGGCGCATCCTTTTTGCCCCAGAGATGCGCCGCTTCCGGTCGTGCGAGACGGATTACGTCTCGATCACCGCGCCGAGCGGATTGACCGGTCCGTGATACGACCAGCCCTTGCGCGCGATGCAGCCGACGAACGTGCCGGTTGCGTGTGTGCCGACAAAGACCGGCGTGCAGCGCGACCACCGCTTCTTGCCGCGGTAACCGACGCTCGGGATGTTGGCGTCCGCCGCCGCTTTCGCCGCGGTGTAGGACTTCACGATGCCGGTTCCACCCGGTGCCGCAGCGCCCGGATCGAGGATCAGCGCATCATCAACTGGCGCAAACCAGTTGGTGTTGTCGTCCGATTCCTCGACCTTCCAGTCGATGCGGTTGTTCGTGGTGAACGTGATGCCACCGGCACCCGTGAACATCTCGAACGTGCAGGCGCCGAAGTCGAGCAGGTCAATCGCAACGGGCGTCGGCGTTGCCGTGACCGTTGCGAAGGCGACCGCGAGGACCGACTGCGCGTTGCTCTTGTCGTCATAATCAGCCATGGTGTGTGTCTCCGATTGATCCGAAAGCCGCTTACTTAATTCTGAGGAGCTTGATGGCTTCGGGGATCACCACGCGGCCGGTGTTGTAGCGACGGAACGTCCATTCCGTGATCGCATCTTTCTTGCGCGTCAGGTCATCGCGGACGACTGAGATGCCCATGAGATCGTAGATCTCGTAGCCACGTCGCAAGTCGCCGAAGATGATACAGACGGAACCCGAACCCGACTGCGCGTCCGCAAGGTCGATGAAGTCCGAGTTATACGGGAAGCCCCAGATCGTTGCGGGCTTGTCGCCGGCAACCGGCGCCCAGATCGGCACGCCGATCGAAGACTTCACGGCCTGCAGCGCGCCAAGCGTGCGACGGTTCATGTGGAACCACGGGTTCTGCCCGCGCTTCAACTTCGAAGCGATATTGATCATATCGCCCCAGTCGAGCTGGGCCGTCGTTCCCGTATCGATCGTCTCGATGCGTGAATCTTTGACGATACCCTGCGGGCCCTTGACGCCCATGCCGTTGACGAAGTTCTTGCCTTCGTTGAGGCCGAAGCTCTCGCCGACGTCCATGGCGATTTCCTGCTCGAGATTGAAAGCAGAAGAAATCATCATGTCGAGGGTGGCCGGGATGGTCACGGTCTGACGATAGAGCGTGACCTGTTCGGAGCCGTAGGTCGACTGGTCGGTCGGCGAGGTTTCGCCTTCGCCTTCGTACGCGGCCGTCGGGATCGTAAGACGGCGCGGGATTTCGATCGTCTTGGACGTGGCGACGCGCGTACGTGCAAACAGGCGCACGGGCGACATTTCGGTGATGTTCTTGCGGATCTCGGTGTCGGTGACAGTCGGCACCAGATAGCCGCCCTGACCATCGGCGTCGGTGCGGAGCGTCTTGTAATCGAAGTGCGGAAGTTCCGCGCTCTTCGTCTTGAGGAAGTTCCAGAAGTCCTTGTATTCCGGAGCTTCGCGCGCGGCCTTCGCATCGTCGACGGCGGCGGCCGCGCCCTTGGCGACGAGCAGTTCCAGCGCTTCGATGCGCTTTTTCGTTTCGGCGTAAGCCTCGTCGTGACCCTTGAACACAAGGATCTGCTTCTCGGCTTCGACGAGTTTGTCTTTGAGTTCGTCGTTGGCCTTCTGAGTGGCGACAAACTTTTCCGTCACCTGCGCATTGAGCTTTTCATGCGCTTCAAGGACGTTGCCGACCTTGGTCTTGACCTCCTGAACGAGAACGTCGTTAGAGGTGGTCTTTTCCGAATATTTTTCGAGTGCTTCCATGACCTGGCGAGCCATTGTCGCCGGGTCATCGGACAGCTTCACGCGCTCATTCATGGGTGCGTTGTCCTGCGGGTTAAGTTGAGATCGCGGTGCCGTTGACGAATTTCGTCAAGGCGGCGAGGAGCGCTTCGCGGTCCTCTTTCGACCCAGCATCCCGCTGGACCGGTTTGCGATCTGCATCCCGCAGACCAATCATGTGCGTCGCAAGTTTGCCGCTGATACCAAGACCTTTCAGACGAACTTCCAGTTCGCCCGGACGAAGGTTCTCGAACTCATCAGATGACAAACGACTAAACGGGGCTTCGAGACCTAGTTTGCTGTAGTACCTGTCAAGAGTGCTCTTGACGGCAGTTTCAGCGGCCTCGGGGAGTTCTATCCCACCACGCGCCCCAACGACGCAAGCAACGCATCGATACAATGCAATCGGATTCGTGGCAATACGTCCCTTTTCGTCGATGTCGCCAATGAGCAACTTCGCATCCCACTCGGCGGGCGACTTGTCTTCGTCGACGTAGAGGAAGCACGAGCGAATTTCGTCGGGCGTGTCGGCGTACTTTTCGACGAGCGACTTGAAGACGGCATCCGCATCCCACGTCTTGACGTTACGATCGATGAAGAGATCTCCGAACGGCAACACGCCCTTGATGTTCTCGACGTTGGCGAGCGGGTTCATCGCCATGTTGACGACGCTGATCTCAAAAAGACGGATCTCTTTCAGCGCGCGCACGCCGTCTTTGCGCTTCTCAGAACGCGTGGCGCGATAGCCGATCGAGTTCGACTTCAGGCCGCGATTTTTCAGCTGCGGGACGATGCGTCCGGCGACGAAGGAGTCCGACTTCGGCAATTCAGCCTTATACCAAAGCCCTTTTCGATCTTCCTTCGCGTCGACGATGGTGCCGATCGGCGCGTCGTCCATCTTGTGATTGAAGAGCAGAAGCGGAAGCCCGTGCTCGCGAAGGCTCTTCGAAAAGGCGCCGGGCTCGATGACGTCATTGCCGAGGTCGACATTGTTGAACACGGCGCCGTAGCCGGTCAGAACGTAGTTGTCGCCATCTTCGCGAACGGCCTTCTCTTCGAGATCGACGAGCGAACTGTGCTCGAAAGACGTCGTCATGGATTTCGTTCCTCTTGTCTGGGGCAAAAAGAGTGCAGTCCGCCGACCGCGGGTGATGACCAACGGGGAAGCCAGCCGGGCGGACGGCGGGCCGTTTCAAATTTTCAGGTGCGTTACGGGACGCGCTGGCGCGCGACGGAATGGTCGATCGAACGCTTCAAAAGTCCGTCGATGTCCTGGTCTCGGAATTTAGGATCAACACTGACGTTCGCGGCTTGGCCGTTGCGGATCTCGGCACGCGCCACGACACGGCCGTCGACGCGCACTTCAATTTTGGTCGGCGATGTCTGCCGGAGCGTCGCGAGCGTCTTGCCGTCTTTCAGCACGACCTTCGCGACCGTGCGGCCGTTGAGCGTCACGACCGACGTCGGATTGAATTTCGGGCCTTCGACGGGACCGCGAAAATTCGGAACGGGATGCTCGGGATTGGCGGGACGCGCGAAGCGGCGTGTCGGCGATGGTGGCGCGGTATAGATCGGCGTGCGCTTGCCGGTATCGTTGTCGATGAAGACGTAGGTCGGGTAGCAGCGGCAGTTGCAGATATTCGCGAGACTGGCGCCGAGCGATGTATCGCCTGGAAACCGCAACAGATCTGGCCCGACGTGAAACGGTTCCGTGACGGACTGTTCCTGTTCGTGCGCGTCATGGTGCCAGGCGCGCTCGTTGCCATCCATGAGGCAGTTCCAGATTTTGACAAGGCGTCCGTTGGCATCCTTCGGCGCAACGACTTCGATCTCACGAGCCTGCTCAAAAACACCGTTGGTGTTGACGTTGGCGATGGTGCCGAGCTTAGCCTTGAACTTCGCCGTGACCTTCGCAACGACACCCTTGAGCTTCGCCCAATAGCCGGCCGTCACGCCTTCGACCTTCGGAGCCGTCTCGATGTCGTCTTTGAATTCGACCGACTTCGCTTCCGGCGCGGCCATGCCGGCGGTCAACTCGTTCTCGAGACTGCGCAGGATGAGCTCAGCTTGATACTTCGCGCGCTTGCGCAGGCTCTCGAGATGAAACAGCGACTTGCACGCATCCTGCAGCGTCGCATCTCTTGGCGGCCGACGGCCTTGCGCCACCATGACGACACGCGCGTAATGGCGCATCAGACGGCTTTCGAGGTCCTTCTGATGCGCGATGCGCTCATGCACCGAGATCGAACCGCGCGCCGATTCCCATGTGCGGATGAAGTTGCGGCCCGCGACAAACAGCGGACGCGCGAGTTCCGCCTCGAGCGCGATCTTCGCGTCGAGGAGTTCATCACGGATTGTACTGCCCATCAGCCGACCTTGATGATGACCCGTGGCGGATTGCGTCGGAAGCGCACGCACATCGCAACAGCCTCGTCGACTGCGGCACGGTAGTCGTGCATCCCGGTTTTGACGAGGTATTCGGCGCAGCGCCGCTCAATGTCGATGTCGGCCACGAGCGTGTGCGTTTTCATCAGCGCAGATCCGCACGCGTGAAGCCGCTGAACGTCCGGCCCTTCGCCGCTTGCGCGGCCGCCTGGACAGTCGGATTGGCCCAGCCTCGGCGTGCTCCGCTCGTTCCCGACGCTGGCGCGTCCGACGAGTCCTTCGCCGGGGCACGGTATGCAGTATTCGCCGCGTTAAACGCGTCGTGCACGGCGACACCGGTATTCACGGCCATGCCGGGAAGCGACATATCCCACGCGCCCTTGGCGGCCGCCTTGATGATGCCGGTCGCGCCTTCGCCGTGGCGATAGGCGGCGATGCCTTCCGACACGGCGCCGAAGCCCATGAGAGCGACAGACGTCGCCGGGATCGCCTTGGCCGCCGTCATACCGGCGCGCATCAGGCCGCCCGTGACTGCAGCGGTGCCGACGGTGAAGCCTGCAAGCGTTACGCCGCCTTTAACGCCTTCCTTAGCCGCTTCCTTGATCTGGCTGCCGGCATCGCGGCCTTCGGCCTTCGCCTTCGACGATGCCACGATCATTGCGGCGCCGATCGCGATCGGCGCAAGCACGCCCGCGACCTTACGGACACCGCGCTTGGCGGGTTTCGCAGCGATTTTATCGGCAGCCGGAGCGCGTTCAGGCTTCGGCGCGTTCATCTTGGCGCGCATGCGATCGGCGACACCGTTCGATGGTTTGGTGAGCGCCTCGGTGCGCAGTTCCGCATCGCCCTTCTGACTGTCGCCGGCACGCATGCGGTTGAGATAACGACGCTCGCGATCCGCGCGGACTTGGTCTCCAATGGACGCCCATTTCTTAGCATCCTCATGCCGCTGCATTTCGGTCTCGCTGAGCATTCCGTGTTTTGCCTTCACGTCTTGCGTCAGTGTTTTGAGAGTTGCCTCGGCGGCATCGCCACGCGGCGTTCCCGGCGTCGTGGTCTGCGACTCCTTAATCGCATTTTGCAGCCGCGCCACATCGGCCATGCGAGCGTGCGCTTCGAGGCGATCGATATCGACTTGGTTCCGCTTGACGAGATCAAGTCCGATGGCCACGCGCTGCTTCGAGGCTCCGGGCGACGTACCCTTGAGCGCTTTGGCGATCTCTGCGTGCGCGCGCGCCGTCTGATTGCGGGCCTCAATCACCTTGATCGGATCGGGAAGGTTCGATGCCTTCGCCGGCGCTTTCGCCCTTGATTTGCGGTTGGTGTTGATCGCCTCCAGGTTCGCGGCGTTCTGCGTTCCGCGCTTTCCCGACGTCACCTTATCGATTGCGGCGCTGACGTCCTTCATGATGCGGTCGCGACCTTCCTGAAACTTGCCCGGAAGGCCCGCCTCTTCGGCCGACGTCAACGCACGAAACGCGCCGACGGTCTGTGCCTTTCGCACCATCGACCGGCCCGTCGTATAGGCCCGCTGCTCGATGGCTTTGATCATCGCCGCTTTCGAGGTCCGCGCGGCGGCCTTCGAACCGACGACCTGCTCGTGAACAGCCTGGATCTCTTGTTTCGAAAGACCCGCGAGGCGCTTCATGGGATCACTAGGCGCAACGCTTTCACTCGCGACCTGGCGCACGATGTTGGCGAACGGTTTGCGTGGCGCTGAGATGCGCTTCACTTCATCGTCGACGCGGCGAACGCGATCAACAATGTCCGTCTGCTGCCGGGATGAAGAGAATAGCCCGTGGTCGGCTGCATCGCCGGTCCGGCCCTTGGCCGCCTTCTTGCGCGATTCCGCTGCGATCTTATCTTTCGTCGTCGCCTTCGGCATCATGTCGCCCTGGCCATCGTCGATTGACATGCGGACTTTGCCGGCGGTGCTTTCAACTTTGCGATGCATGTAGCGCGACGCCCCATAAGCGTTGTCGCGACGATCGACTGAACGGATCGCCGACTTGAGCGTCTTCGCCGTGCCGACGACCTTCTTCGTCTGACGATCAACGATCTCGTAGGCAGCTCCCGATTTGGGCTGTTTCATGTCGTCGCCTTTCGCATTTGCCTTGCGGGCGTTTGCACTCGCGGCACGCGCTTTATCGTCCCAGACGTGATGCTCGCCAGCCGCCTTCGGCTCGATCGAGAACATCGACGTCTGGTTCTGATTGACCATCTGATGCATCTCGGGCGCATCGCCCGTGAGCGCCCGCATGCCGCCGGATTTCAGCGCATCGCCGACAGCCTTGACGAACGAGCGCGCTGCGACTTGCGGCTTCTTGCCTTCCGCCATCTGGAGGGCCGCCGTCTCGAGCATGCTGGAAACCGGCCCGCGGTTCTTTGCGAGCCGTTCTACCAGAGCGGCTGTGGTCCCCGCCTCCGAGGCGCGCGCCGCGTTCGTTTCGTGACTGAGGCGGTTACCCGCCTCCTCGATAGTGTGAGACTCACGATCGAGCAGCGCAAAAATTCGCTTGTCCGACTTGAGCGATCCGAGAGCCTTGTCGAGAACAGCGGCGCGTTCGGCGATGAGTGAACGCGTCTTCGTTTCCTCACCGAACAGCGAATTCTGTGATTCATGGATCGAACCGGCACTAAGTGCTTGATCGACATAAAGTCCGGCGTGCTGCGCCGAAGTGATATTGGCTTTGGCCATTTCGGCAAGCATATCGGCATGGCGTGTGGTTTCTCCAATGCGGGCGCCGACCTGTGCGGCGTACTCCGGCTTGATGACCCCGCCGACAACCATGTCGAAGGCCGGCTTCGAGAGCTTCGCAAGGTTAGCCGCTTCGCGGACTTTCGCGTCCGACATCGGCACGGAACCGTTGACGAGGTCCGGCCGCTCGCGCATCACCTTCGCCATATCGAGCGCTTGGCCCGACGATTCCTTGATGTTCTTCAAAGCCGCGTACGCGTAGACATCGCGCGGCGACCAGCCATCGCGCTCGCGCAGCACGTAGGCGTCCATGTTGATCTTCTGACCTTCGGACGCGAGCCGCTTGGCGAGACCGAGGCGCTGATGACCGTCCGCGATGACGAGGTCGCCGTTGGCGCGCTCGAAGACGACGGCCTTGCCCGCCGCTACGTTATCCCACGACTTCACGCCTTTGAGGCGATCGGTAACGCCGTGGTTGTCGCCGCCCGACTTGAATTGGAACGTCGACGGATCGGACGTGATCTGGCGCGGATCGAGTTTGCGGAATCGGGCGGGCTTGTTGTCCGCCATGTCCTTGTTGAAGAGCTGCTGGAAGGCGTTCGAGGCGGCGTCCTTGACGCCTTGGAAGTCGATAAAACTACGATCAAACTTTCCGGCCTCGACGTTCTTCGCAAGGATGTGATTGTCTATCGGGTCATCGAACCCGATCGGCTCTTGCAGGCCGGGAATGTGCTCGGACGGCAATCGGCCACGTCTCATGGCAGCCGTGTGGCCGTATTGACGGCCGGTCAGTCGCGCTTCCTGCTCGCCGGCGAGAAGCTTATATTTCTCGATGCGCTTATCGCGACCTGAATCGCCGGGATAGAATTTCTCAAAATCCTTGGGCGAACCGCCAAGATCGAACTTTTCCCGTTCCGCAACCGAGTGCTGAACTTCGTGCAACACATGCTCCATGGCCTCATGGGCCAAATCGCCGTGAGCGTCGAACGCTCTCGGCGACAATTTGATGGTCTCGCCATCAAATGACGAGCCCTCTGCATTGGCGGGAGCGCGCCCGACTTGCAGCGACTTCAAGGTCGGCATCGCCTGATAGAGTTTCGGATGGTTGAGGACGTTAGCGAGATCCGTCGTGCCGGAACGTGGGACGGCGCTTTTGTTCAGCGTCGCGGTGTTATCCGTCAATTCAAACCGCGGTTGGTTATCTTTCGCAAAAGTGATGCCAGCGTATGGCGAGCCGCGCAGTTTCTTATTGCTCGCCCGATAAACGCCAACGCGCGAACGATCACCATTGTCCATAGCCTGCTGCGCAGCATCGAATGCTTGCGACGGGCGATCGTCGCCTGCTTTGGAAAGTGAATCGGCAGCCTTGAGCCCAAGAAACATCGCGCCGACGGGAGCGGCGGGCGCAAAAGAAGAGGCCGGGGATTTGTCATCCCCGGCCTTGCGACGGTCGTCTTTTGCCATGTGCTGTCCTGCTAAGAAATGCAGTCGTCCGGATCTTCTCGCAGTTTGCCGGACGGCTCGCTGTCAGGTGCGGGCGTGAAAGCGTTCTTGATGTCTTCGGGCGCGACCAGCGGAATGAGGTCGTCGGCCGGAATTTCGTACGGCTCTTCGATTTCTTTCGCGATCTGCGCAGCGTCTTCCACTGAAACCGGGCGTTGCGTGATGTAGCCGGGCGGATCAAGCCGAACGCGGTCGGCTCGCTTCAGCGATGTCGGCTTCTTGGTCATCGTGCGCTCCTGTCCGTTTCATTCGGACGTAGGCGCGCCATGGGCGATGTCAAGAGGATTGGTGGAAGCATTATTGGTTAGATCAATAGTGCTTCCCGTTGATTATGCCGCCTTCTTGCCCCGGCGCGCGGGCGGATCGGCCCCGGCCGACGTCGCCAGCCGGTCGGCGAACTGCAACAGCACGCCAAAGGCTTCGTCGGTTGACTTCTTGGCCGCCGCTTTCGGCTTCTTGGCGGGCTTGTCCTTGTCTTTGTCAGGATTGCCGGCGGCCGACCCGGCCGCGCGCGCCTCCGCTTCGGCGCCGGCACGAATGACCGGATCCGCTTCGGGCCGCACCTGATGGTAGGCCTGTTGCGAATTGTCCGCCTCGGGATCGTTAATGCCGTGATTGGTGAAGTAATCCTCACCCTGCGGCACGTCGGAGATCGAACCGTAGATCGTATCGCCGCCGAGCACCGGCTCATATCCGATGATCTCGCGAGCTTCGTTGCGCGAGATCTCATGCGCGGCAAAGAGCTTCGTCGACTTCTCGATCGCCTGCTTCTCAAGAACCGGGTTCGACAGCACGTCGTGGACGATCTCGACTTCGACGCCGAGGCGCTCCGTGAAGATCTGAGCAAGGCCCGAGTAAATCACTTCGAAGCACGGCAGAGCCGCGAGATTGTAGAAGAAATTCCACGCCGTCTCGTAGTTGTTGTTGGTCTGCGCCGTGGTGCGGAAGAGCGTGATCGGCACGTTGTAGCGCGACACGATCGCGTCTTCGACGATCTCGATCAGTTTCGCGAAGTCCATGTCCTTCATGGTTTGCGACAGCGCCTGGAAGTCCATCTCGCCACCGGACGTCACGAGGAGCCCGCCGGCGTTCTCCGATCCTTGCGCCTGCCGCTTGAAGTCTGCGCGGACCGATTCCTTCTGATCGTCGGTGAGCGATTCCTTGAACGCGAGCACGCCCGATAGGCGCGCACCGTTCTTCAGAAGTCCGGCATTGTGCATAATGCCCTCGAGCCTGAGCTCGACGTCGTACTTGATCGCGTTGAGGCGCGGCAAACCGATGCCACGGAAATCGCCGTCCATATCGTAGATCGGCACGATTTCGGCGAGACCGAGCTGATCGAACCAGCGGAAGTCGCGCGGATTGGAGCGATCGCGCGTGAAATTCTGCGTCTGAGTCCCTTCCGCGTACATGAAATCACGCGGCCACATGTCGACGTCCTGAAACATCGACACGAATTGGCTTTTGGCGATATCGATCGCGATCGGCATCGCGCCACGCAACGCAGCGTTGCCGTAGACCACCGGATATGACGTGCCGCTGACCAGATACTGGACGGCCATTTCCTTGATGAAGCGCTGCCGCGTGCGGTTGAAGCCGGGACGCTTCAGAAATGCGTGAATGACTTGACCTGCCGGCGTATCATCGCCGACTTCGCCGTTGATCCTGATCGCCGGCTTCAGTCGCGCGACCTCGTCAGCGATGAGGTCGACGACCTTGGCAAACGACGACGAATTCAGATAGAGCCGCCAGGCTTCGGTCGGCGTAATCGTGCGGCCGGACATCAGCGCGGAAAACAATGCTGACGTTCCGGCGGCATTCGTCGGCGGGGTCACCGCGGTTTTTGTCTCGCGGCGAAACCAGTTCTTGAACCAAGAGGCCATTTCCGTTCACCTTCAAGCCGCGGGATCGAGACCGACCGAGAACGTCCCGTCGCCGGTGCCGTCCGGATCAACCGACACGAACTGATACAGCCAGACGCCCGATATCTGGACGGGCACCTCGAGGAGATAGCGGCCGACTGCGCTGCGCGTCAGCTCGCTGTCGGTGCCGTACACGTAGGCGACTTCGGCACCGGTCGGGTCGATCAGCCGGATCGTCAAAGCCGACGGGTCGACGAGCGGCGCCTTGGTCAGGGCCTGATCGTGCACGCCGACCTTGATCAGCGCGTGCGTGCCGAACGGCACGAGAGCAATGGTCATCAGGCCGCCTCTTTGATGCACGCCGCAAAGCCGACGCGCGACGTAATCTCGACCGAGAACGTGACGCGCGAGCCGACGTCGACCGTCGTGCGCGCCTTGCCGCCACGACGGACCGTCGCCACCGAGGCAAGCGTATCGCCAGCCTCGAGGAGCGCGGCCGTCGCGACGCGGAAGTCGAGAACAGCGGCCGTGGCCGCAACGGTGTCGCCACCGTCGAGGATGTCCGCCGCCGCAACGATTTCCGCCTGACATTGCGCCGCCAGCACGTCGCCGGCTTCGACCATGACGCCCAGCGCAGCAACAGCGACGGAAGCTGCGCCTGCACCTGCGTCTCCCGTCTCGGAGACGGCGAATGCCGCCGAAACAGTAAGATTTGCCGTCGCCGCCGCGGTGTCGGAGGCCTCGACGACGTTGCAATCCGCGACGATGGGAGCGAGCGGCTCCGAGCTCGCCGTGGCCGCAAGCGTATCGCCGGTTTCGGCCACGCCCGCTTGGGCGACGATGGAGACCGTCGCGGCAGCAGAGACAGCATCAGCCGCCTCGCTCAGGCCTGCGGCGGCGACGACGGTGACGGCGGCTGAAATCGCCGCGGCATCAGCCGTCTCGCTCAGCGCGGCGTTCGCGCCAATCGCAACACTTGCGAATGCCGTAACCGTGTCCGCCGCTTCCGCGACGTTTACGTCCACTATCCGGCCGGACGTGATATCGGCAGCGAGCGTGTCGCCCGCTTCGCTCAGGTTTGCCGCAGCAGTGACGCTGACAGTCGCGGCGCTCGAGATAACATCCCCGGCTTCAGCGACGATGACCGTCGCAGCGACGGCAAGAGTGCCGGTTGCGGCGGCAGTATCTCCCGTTTCAGCGAGCGTTCCCGCCGCGACGATGAGCGCCGCGCCCGACGCCGCGATCGTGTCGCCGGCTTCCGAGAGCGCTGCTACACCTGCGACGGTCGCCGTCGCTGTCGCGGCAACGGTATCGCCCGATTCCGTGACGGTCGCGCTGGCCGAGATAGACGCGGTGCCGGCGCACGAAAGCGCGTCGCCGACCTCGCTAACTGCGGCGTTGGCCGCGACGGCGACATTCGCCGCAGCCGCAACGCTATCTCCGCTCTCGGTAAGGGCGGCCGTCGCGGTGAGCGATCCGCCAGCAGCCGCCTGATTGAAGAGCAGGAGCAACATGATCGACGCCTTCCGGCTTGGAGCGCGAGAGGTTTAGAGTTGTGCGAGTTCCCCGTTCAAGGCGGCGAGCTGCGTTTGATAGATCTGGATCGCGAACGCGAAACACTGCTGCGACGTCTGCTCGTCGAGCTGACCGAGAATGATGTCGTGCGTCATGTGCGATGCCGGATCGAACATCTTCATCGAGGTGACGACGAAGTTGCCGGCGACGGCCGACTGCAGGAGCGCCAGCATTTCAGTGCGGGCGTCGATCGAGGCGACAAGCGGTGTTGCCGTGCGGACGGCTGCGATTTCCATGAGCGGGCTCTCCTCATACGATCTTGAAGGACATTCCGACTGCGTTGTAGGCGTTGCCCGAGGTGCCCGGGTATTTGACGGCGGTGTTCGCCGACGCCGACAGTATCCACGACGCGAACCAGCCGGTATTGCCGATGCCGGACCCCGTTGCCCCGCCCTCGTTGTTGGTCCACGGCGACTGCGCCGGCTGGGCGTCGTTGGCGTCGAGTGCGAGCGCATAGAGCAGTTCGTTCGGCCCCGAGACCGGAATGATCGGCGTGGTGATTGCGCCGGTGCCGCTTGCGAATGCACCATTGTCATAGGTCGGCACACCGCTCGACGGCGCGAAGTCGTCGACCCAGATCGCGACAACGACGGATGAACGCCCGAACGTCGCGGTGATTGTCTTGTCGGCATTGGCCGGGGTGTTGGCGAGATAGGCGAGAAACGCCTGGCCGACGGCTGCCACGTTCGTGGAGCCGCTGCCGTGACCCTCAATGGTGTAACTGTTACCATTGCCGTCGCTGACGGAAACCGTGGTCGCCGACGCGCCACCGTCGTAAAAGCCGAGACCGACACACACGACGTGTCCCGGCTGAGGATTGGAGGCGAGCGACACCGAGACGGTTGTTCCGGAGCTCGACGCGGCGACGCCCGTCTGCGCCTTCGAAAACGTATTCGCAACCGGACGTTTGAACGGCGGAACGATGAGCTGAGGCGTAATGATGAGCGACATCAGCCGGCTCTCGCCTGCCAGCCGCGCACGGTGCCGATGATCGTCGTCGAGTTGGCCGACGGCGTGAAGGCTTCCTCCGCCACGAACTGGATGTAGAGCGTGACGTTGCCCGATACTGGCTTGGTGACGACGAAGCCGCCGGCTGGCGTATAGTTGGCGTCACGAAACGACGGCACGAGACGGCCGACAGAGCCGTCGGAGAAGCCCGTCTCCATCGTTCCGACGAAGGTTCCGATGTAGCCGTTTTTCTTCTGGTTATAGGCCGCGTTGTCGCCGCCTGAAACGCCGGACGACGCCGTCGGGTCGGCGTTGAAGAGATTGGCGCGGAGTTTCTTGCCGGCCAATCCCGTGTCGGTCGACGAGATAAGGATATCGGCGAGAAAGACCGGGTCATCGTTGACGTCGGAGACGCTCGCCGACAGGGCCGTCACGGAACCGGCCGTGGCGCTGTTGGAAATGGAATCGGCCGCCGCGTAAGCCGTCGTGTTGGCGGGCCGGGTGAGCGTCGTGAAGGCGGCGGCGAAGCACTTGTTCGCAAGCCCCTTGCCGCCGAGCGGCGAGTTCGGCGAGATGGCGACGACCAGTGCCGGATCGGTTGCAACCGGTGGGGTCGACGCCGCCTTGACCGGCACGCGATCGGTTCCGCTGGCGCCCGAGATGGCAACGACCTGGCGCTTGACGCCAGCGCCAATGTCGATGTCCTCGATGACTTCGCCGGTGCCGGGAAGCGTGGTGTTGTCGGCCATGATCGCGCCTTATGGGTTACGCGTTGCCAGCCGTGATGCTGAACGATGCGACGCTGACGGACTGAGCGTTGGCGATCGAGTTGTTGTCGAGGGTCATGTCGCCACCGCCACCCGAGGCGCTGACGCTACCCTGCATGTGGCAGGTCGTGTCGCCGGAATCGTAGATGCGGAAGAAGGTAGCGGCCGTGCCCGCGCCCGCGCCCGACTGGCCCGTGAGCGTCCACGATCCGCTCTTCGATTTGACACCCGAGGCTGCGTTCGCGAGATAATCCGACGGCAGAGATCCTTCGGCGAGCTTGGTGTTGCCGGAGAGCGCGGCGGCGGGGTTCGCGGGCACGGTGCCGCTGTAGAGCCGGAGAATTGGCGCGGTGCCGATCGCGGTTTCGACAGCGTCGAGTTTGGCGTTGCGCACGGCGGTCGAGTATTGGAGCGTCATGGTGCGGATCCTGCGATTGGCGGTTTAAACCTTACGAGCGGACATTGACGAGACCGGACATGCCGGGGGTAACCGGCGTGGCCAGAATGCTGTCGGTCGCGGCGATGGTGAGCGAGCGATGCTCGAAGGGGCGCAGCACGTCAGCCGCAGCCGACAAGGCGTCTCCGGTCGAGACGCTCGAGCCGATGCGGATTTTAAGATCGCTGCCGGGCGACAAGTTCTGCACAGTGGCCGACGTCGGACCGGCGGCAAGGATCTGCGTCCACACACCCGCCGGAAGCGCGGTCTGCACCATAGTCGTGGCCATGATTGTTCCTCAGAAAAAGCCGATGATATCGATGGTTTTGATCTGGCTCGGCGCGGTCGCGATCATCACGCTGTCGGCGCGGTTCGGCGACATGAAGCCGTCGGGCGTCTTGTCGATGACGATCTTGCCGGCGTTATCGTGCTTGTAGACGATCTGGCAGAGTTCGCTTTTGAGCTGTGCCAGCTCCGAAATCTCCGACGACAACGAGATGAGAAGATCGGGATTGAAACCGCCGAGCGTCTTGCCCTTGATAGCGCAATAGGTCGCGTAGATGCGATCGCGCAAATACCACCACCCCTGCGCCTTGGCGTTTTTGAACATATCCTTGTTCTTGATGCGGTTCGTGCCGCGTTCGGGACGCTTGCCCGTCGCATCCGGAAGCTCGTCGACGCCTCCCGGAACGTAGAACGCTTCCGGCATCCAGACTTCGCCCGACGGGCTCCATCCCTCGACCGTGATGCCGTCGGCCTTGTGGTTTTTGTTCCGCAGCGCTTCGGCCGCACCGGCTCCGACGCCCGTGGTTTCGTAGCGCAAGCCTTGTGCACCGAAGAGTTTGCCCTCGCCGTAGGCCCAGTGACCGGCTTCGCCGGCCGACGCGCCGACCAGTGATTTCACCTCGGTGACTTGGCAGCCGTACATCAGGCAACAGGCGGCAGGATCGCGGCCGCCGTCAGCAGGATCGAGAGCCGCGAAACGCCTGCCCGTAATTTTGAGACCGAGTTTGTCGGCGGCGCCGACGATGGCTTCGACCCACGGCCCCTTGATCAACTGGCCTTCGACGCCCGCCGTCGCGTCACGCAGGTATTCTTGCGCGTAGAGATGGCCGAGGCCTTTGGCGGTCAGTTCCGCCTCTTTCGTCGCCTTCCACTCGGGCGTGTGCCACGGGGCGTCGTCGATGTCGAAAATGAATTTTCTGGGCTCGGTCGCGCACCACTGATTGAAGAGGGTGCCGACCAGAGGAGATGAAATGTCGATGCGGCAGTCTGTTGTCGCCGTCAGAGCGGCTTCGAGCGCCGCCGGTCGTTCGATATGCGCGGCTTCGTCGATGAAGTAGACCGAGGTTCGGCCGCCGCGGCCGATGTTGTCGCCCGCTTCGCCGACGATCGCAGACGCGTTTTCGGGATTGACGATGCGCCGGTGATTGAAGTGCGCCTTTTCGTTCAATCCGACCGGTTTCATGTACCAGGGCAGATTGCGGATGATCGAGCGGATTTTCTCGAAGATCGAAGACGGCTCGCCGCGGATGTCGACGAGTTCTTCCTTGCGCGAACCGAAGCCGACGGACGCGCCATCGGTGAAGAGCCACATATGGACCGCGAAGGCCGATGCCATCCACGTCGCGCCGCTATCGCGCGACTTCTCGACCGGAGCTGATGTGCGGGTGCGGGCCCGCTCGATCATCCAGTTCAGAAAGTCTTCTTGCTTCGCGAACGGGCAGACGGGCAGTTTTGTCGGCAGCCCGAGCGCGGCGTTGCGCGGTTCGTGCACCCAGACGCAGTCTTTGACGAAGTCGACGATCGATGCGGCGTAAAACTTCTTCGCGCCGGCGATGAGCACGGCTTGCGGCGGGCGATCGTCGCCTTTGCGAGTAGCCTTCGGCGCGGAATTGATATGATGCTCGAGTTCCATACGCCGACGGATTTCGGCGAGAAACATCGGCGCCGTCGGCCAGACGAGTTCGGCGGGCGCAGGTTCAGCGACCGGCGCGGCGGGCGCGACAGAGACGAGCGCGGTCATGGCGTTCTCGCTCTGTTCGCATTCAGTTCGGCCGGCCGTTTATCCGCCCCATGCGGAAGTCTTCGAAGGCGCGCAGCATCTCTTTGGGATCGGTCACGCCGTCGAGGTTCGGCAGATTGTATTCATGCGACGTCTCGATCGGGCCGCCGTTGGCGCCGGTGTGTTCGACCTTGGTTTTGACGTAGCCCATGATGCGGGCGATATCGTTGAGCGCGCCGCGCTTGTCGGCCAATTTGACCTCGACGATCTTATCGCCGGTGCGCGAGATGGTTTCCCCGATTTGGACGACGGCTTTGAGTTGCACGTCGGTTAGGTCTTTCGAGTTCTTGAGGACGGTGAACTTTTCGGTGCGCGTCTTGACGTTGCCGTACTTGTCGGTGACGGGCATCCCGGTCTTTTTGTCGAGGATCGGGATTTCGCGCTGACCGAATTCGTAGTAGTCGCGCGGCTTGGCGAACGCCATCGCGGCGAGTTCCTGAATCACGCGGTCGGCGGAAATGTCGAATCTTTCTGCGACCTTATCGGCGAGGCGAGCGTCCAGTTCTCGAATCTTGCCTTGAATCTTGGCTTGCGCGAGCAGCTTTGACGCCTTCTCGGCGCGGTACTGGTTGGTGTGCTTGGCGGAGATCGGATAGGCCTTCAGATAGGCGTCGGCGCCATTGCGGCCGTTGAGGATGTAGGTCTCGCAGAAGAGGAGCATCTGGGGAGAGAAGCTGTCACCGGCGACGGTCTCGCGTGTTCTCTTGACCGTCTTCTTGGTGCTTGCGGCTTTCCGGCCTTTTCCCTTCTGATTGCGATTGCGTGCCATGACGTACCTACCCCAAAAGCTCCGAGCGGGTGGCCCGGACCTGTTGTCCTTTCCGATTGTTTGCGTGGTTGAGAGTTTGCTTGCCGATGACGGTGGCCGGCATCCCCCACAGGTGCCGGGCTTTCCACTGGAAGCGGTGCGTTAGTTTGTGATCTGCGGCCGTGCCGGAGATTTGATAAGGTCGATCAGGCAGCGCGCATGATAGGAGTCTTCGCCGTAGAGCGGCCCGATTACGGGCTGTTCGCCGACATGCTGCCCGCAAACCTTGCATGACCTATGGCGCTCCCACCACGTGTGCCATGCCGCGACGGATTCATTGGTGTTGGCGTCAAAGTGCTGAATGGCCTTGACGATGACGGCCTTGTGCAGATCATTGACTGTCATGAACACTATCCTGGCTATCGCTCTTCCCAGTCCATCCATGAGCGGACGATGGCGGTTAGGCGTTTCGTGAACTTCAGCTCTGGACGCGGGCGCGCGAATGCGGCGGCCTTGAATTCTGCCAGCGTCATCGGAGCCTCAAAGAAACAGAGTGAACGCCGCGACCGTGAAGAGGATCACGATGGCCACGATGGCATTCACGACCATGAACGATTTCATGGCGACCCCTTGTTTTTCGCTGTTCATGCTTCGACGAGTTCCCCGTTGCGAACCCAGCCGTGCCAAATGCCGTGCGTATGAATCGACGGGGTAATGGTCGGGCTTTCTTCGTTGCCGTCCCATTGCCAAACGGCGCCGTTGTTGTTGGAGTGACCGATCGAGATCTCGGTCGGGATGTTGATGAATTTTCCGGCCGCGTTCTTGAACGGCAAGATGATCATCAGCCAACGTTTCCCGTCGTCACGGGTCTCGAAATAGAATTCGCCGGGCTTGTGCTCCGGACCTTCCCAGAAGTCGCGATTGGCGCGCGGCACCATCTTGATCGGCTCATGGCCGTAGCGCGGCGTTTCCGTCATCGCGTCACCTCGACCTTGATTGCGCGCTTCAAATCGCGGGCTACAACATCAGGATTGACGGGTAGGCCGAGCCAAACGCCCAAGCGCGTCAGCGTGAGGTACGGCCTTGTCCACCACGCAAGGCGGCAGCGCGCCGTGACGGTGATCTCGGCCATCAGTGCACCCTCTGCATTTCGAAGGCTGAAAGATCGACCGCCGACCAATAATTGCAGTCGCGCCATTTAACGATGGCGACGCAGGCGTGCTCTTGATCGTCCGTCTCTTCGCCGTCGGAATCGACGTACGACGTGATGTCGCCGAGTGCGCCGTCTTCGGCACTCACAAGGCCGCTTGCACGGTTGACGGCCTGCACCACCCGTGTTTGCGGGCCGCTCATGCGCAGATCCCATAGCGCTCTTCGACTTCGCGGCAGGCGTCCCGCTCGATCTGGTCGATGAACGGATTGGGCGACGCGCTGAACCGATGGTGGCGAGAGATTTCATCCGCCAGGAGTTCGCGCATGAGTTCGATATGGGCCTGCGCCACGTTCCAGCCGCGGTTCCAGACGGTGTGGATTGCAACACCATGCGCCGCGAGCGCACGGCGCAATCTATGCACGACGATGTCCAGCACCTCTTTCGGCGCTTCCGGGCCGCCGTCGGCGCGGTTGCTATAGAGCGCCTCGATCAGCTCGTCATGCGAGACGGTCCGCCCCTCGAGCAGACGCCATGCGATGACGCGCTCGGTTGGAGTGAGCTTGCGCAGCATCAGCGTTTCCGGATGGCTTGAGTGACGGTCGGAGCCTTGATCGAGCGCACGATCTGGGCCGTGCCCTTTTTGGCGATCGTCGCCGCAGTGCCGATCTGGCCTCTGCGAATGGCCTGGACGAGCTCCGAACGCATCTGTCCGCAGGTCGAGCAGGCCATGACATTCTCCGTGAAATTGCGATCCAATGCCTGTCAGCGAGGCAAGCGTAGCCCTTTGAGATCAATCTGATTGAGGGGCTGTTGCCAGTGATGTGGCGAGGCGCCAGACAGCAAAAAACCCGGCGCGGATGTCCGGCCGGGTTCACGTGCGCAGTAAGCGACGATAGAAATTACGATGCCAGTGACCCCGATTTGTCGCAAGGGGGCTGCAATGTTTTTTTATTGTTCGCCATGCGGCGGAGTGTCGCAGTCACTAAGGCGAGGTTTGTTTGACAAGCAGCCAGCGCTCCGTGTCGTTGATGACGACGGGATGGTCGGGGCGCTCGTAGATTTCGAAACGGAGATACGCCTGCGGTCCAGGATCCTGCAGAACATCGTCGGGCAACGAGCGAAGATAAGGGATCAGCACTTTGCTGCCGTGTTTCACGTTGACGATCTTGCCGTGGCATCGGCCACCGACGAGGTAGACGCGCTTCATGCGTTACGCTCTCTCGATCTGCGGCGGCAATTCCACCGTGAAGGTGACCTCGCGTTTCTCGAAATCGATGGATTGGATTTTGACTTCATAGGGCTGAAAATGCTGCCGCAGAGCGTGGGCGGCCATCTCCTTCGCCTCAGCGAGCGTCAGCCCATCGAGCGGCTCGCTCTCGGATTGCGCAGCAATGCTGTCGATGATTGAGCGACGGATGAGTTCATGAAGATCAACAATATTCCCGTCGGTCATGGTGTGAACTTCCCTCGCATCTCACACGTCGCTAGCCCGAACCCATAAGAAATCACGCGAGTGAGATACCATTCCATCGTATCACCTGCCACGCTGTTGCGATGCACGGGAATCGGAAAGGCTGACGCGAGAGTGACAGCCTCCCATTGTCGAGCGATACGGCGCGGCACGGTGACGATCCCCACGTAGTGCAGCGGTCGCATTACGACATTAGTCCAGAGGAAACGCTCGTCATCCGGAATCATGGCGTCCTTTCCGGCAGCGGTTCAATTCGCCAGCCTTTGTCATGCGCACCGTCGATCATACGCTCGCGGTCACGCTGGAAATCCCGGCGGCCGTAGAAAACGAAAAGCGTGCCGGGCCCGTGACCATTGAGATCACCATTTTTATACGCGATTTTGGCTGTTCTGCCATCCGGCGTGAGGTAGTCGCCGTAGACGTCGACGCGGGGCCAGCCAATAGCTTTCATGGCGTTGTGGAGTTGCGTCATCGTCGGGGCGGTGACGAAGAAGGGCGGCGCGCAATCGGACGGCACCGGCACGGGACCGGGCCGCGTCTTATTGAGAAAGCGTGCTTTCCAGTCTTCGAATGCCATTCCCCCGCTTCCCGTCTAGCAGTCGAACCAAAACACGATGCGCTCAGCTCCGGCATCGCGCAATCGTTTGATTTCGTCGAAGAAGCCCTCGCCGAGGAACTCGCGGAACGTGACATGTTTTCCATGTCCCGGCTCGACCACAACAGCGCCGCTGAAGCCCTCGTATTGATCGCAGATGGCGAATTGTTCGGCTTCAGTCATTCATCAGCTCCGCAGGTGCTTGCAGGCGCAGGGCGCGATTTCATGCGACATGATCGGCGAAACGCTTCTGCCGCAGGCCGGACACTTCTTGTCGACGGCGCACGACCATTTGTCCGTCCATGACTCGCCGCAGTGCAGATAGGTGTTGCGGAACGCTGGCTGACAGGTCCGTTGATCGTCAAAGGCGTGCGTGCAATCCCGCTCCTTGACGAGAGAGAGGACCCAGAATTGATGCGCATCATAAATGGCGACAATGCCTTCCTCGTAGCGCACGTGGACACGCTCTTCGGCAATCAGAAACACTTCGCCTTCGCAGCCCGCCTGCAGGTGTTTGCCGACGCCTCCGCTGGTGTAGCCATATATAAATTCTCCTGAAACGACCCTGTCGCCGACGGCGATGCTTCCGAGCGCGATCAATTGCTTGCCATTCTTTTTAGGATCATCGCGTCGTCACTTCTTCCCGCGCCGCGCGCGCATGACCTCTATGCCCAGCAGAACCGCTTCGCGGGCGATGGCATTCTTCGAGGGGGGCACCGTTCGCGCCAAACGCTCCTCTTCGAGAAACTCTTGTGCGGCGTCCGGCAATTTCAAATGGACGATTGTTTTCATCGCGCCATCTCCGGCAGGCGGCCGCCCCCTGCGATCGACCCGTTTCGACATGGTTTCTCCTATCGTATACGAAAATAGACTACAAGATACGTTCATTCACGAAAATGTGAACAAATAACCTACGCGGATTCCCTTGACATGGGAACCGCGGCATTGACTTTCGGTTATTTTCGTATACATAAATATACACGAGACGTTGACGTGGCCTACCGGCGCCAAGTCATCCCGGCCGAGCCTGAAAGGGCGGACAGCCGCACTCGCAGAAGCCCAGATCATCGGGCGGAGTTCTGAGGGCGCAGACGGGTGACGGGAAAAATAAAGGTAACCGGGGACTTCCACGCAGCCGAGCCCAACCCGAGAAATCGGGAATGGCGAAGCTGTGACGGATCGAACCCCACGGGCGCCCACCTGAAACACGGTGCGGTGCCCTTTCGGGTATCAACCCTGCCAAGGAGAGAGCACATCATGGAAATCAAGGTTGGAACGATCTTCCGTTCGTCATGGGGATATGACCAGACGAACATCGACTTCTACGAAGTCACGCGCGTCATGAAAGCCTCTGTCGAGATCCGCAAGATCGCGGGCCAGCAGACGACGGGAGATGGCTGGACCGGGAAGGTCGTACCGAAGCCCGGCGAGTTCATCGGCGAACCGATGACGAAGCGTCTCAAGAACACCTACGACGGCAATCCCTGCATCCGCATCGAAAGCTACGCCCACGCCTATCTCTGGAATGGAAAGGCCGAGGCCTTCACCGCTTATGCCTGAACCTTCGAGCCACGGCGCGAGAAACCGCGACCGACTTTGCCGTGTCGAATACGATTATCAAAAATTATGCGTCAAGCGATGGAGACAATTCATGAAGCCCCTAAAGCGCCGACCAGCTGGCCGCCAACGCGCTGCAAAGCCGGATCCAACTGCAGAGAAGTCGACAACGGCTGAAACACCCTCCCAATCCGAAACGATCGCGGCGACTTCGCCGGTCGGGCGCGCGGCCTTTACGATTGATGAAACGGTCGTCATGACCGGCGTTGGCCGGGATTTGATTTACGAGGCGATCAAGGACGGACGCCTCGTCGCGCGCAAGCTGGGACGCCGGACGATCATTCCAGCCGATGCACTCGAAAACTTTATCTCGCACCTTCCCCGTGTGGGAGTTGGAAGCAAGGAGAAAGCGAAGTCGGAAGACTTCAAATCCCTGATCGAACGCGAAGCCCATTCGGCAGCCGACCTGCTCGCCGCGCTCGAAGCCGCCAAGGCCTCGGGCATCGACCTTGCAACCGTGAACGTACATTTGGGGGGTGGATATCTGGGATCCGTCGACGTAACCCAGCGCACGCATGCGGATGGATCGAAAACCACCTACATGACGCTTTGGATCACACCCTGCTGAACACCCAACGGAGACATCGATGAAAACTTTCGAAGTCGTATTTCCGTCCGAGCCGTGGCGCAACCGACGTTTCAAAGTGCGCGGCATCTGTCAATTCGACGTCCTAAATCCTTGCTGGGACAACCGCGCGAGCGACATCCCAGGGAAGCATTGGAGTGGCCTTTGCGACGCCTGCCCGGCCTGCACGGCTGCTGCTAAAAAGCATCCGACAAAGTGACGTCAGCCCGGCCCGCGAAAGCGGTGTCGGGCGTTGGGCTGTCAAGCCAAGGAGAGCGTCATGTTCATCGATCCCAAATGCTACGATCTCGCCGCGCACTTTCTCCCCCATGCCTCGGAAGCACGGAAGAAAGATCTCGCCGAGATGATCCAATGGACCGTTGACCTTGAGCTTTTTGACGCGACGTCAAACCCTGCCAAGGACAACACCGATGGAAACCTTCACCTCTTGGGCAATCGTTCTCACGATTGCATTGAGCATCCTGAGTTCCCTCGTCGGCTCTAGCGTGGCGTACCTGCATTGATTGAAGCCCTGCGCTCGCAAAAGCGCGGGGCTTTCGCATATAGTAGAGACCAAAGGAGACTGACATGCGACCGATCAAATGGCACTTCGACATGATGCCGGAACACGTCTACGACGGCTTCACCGATGATACGCGTTGGAATGGTTTTTTGAACGTCTGGGTCACACCACAGGTTCGTGATGGAATCGTCGCCGAGTATCGCGGCGTCGAAGATATTGCGACTGCTGATGAAATGGCCGAGCTACCGATTGGAACCGATGGGCTTGTCAGTTTTGCTGGCGGGTATACCACCATCGAAGCTCTTTGAAACAACGACATGCGCCAGACCGCGCGCAACGTGACGGACATCCGATGGACGACTGGTTTCAGAAATATCCCGCCCTGCTCTGGGCCTTCCGTATCTTCAATGCGATCGGCCTGATCGGCTGCTGCTGGCTTCTCTGGAACTGGTGGCACGACAAGCGGAAGAAGCCATAACGGAACTCGCGCGGCGCGCTCCTTGGCTCCGAACATTCAAGCGCTGTGCATCGAAGGGCCCGCCGGTAAACCGCGCGGGCCCTTCGCATTTATGAGGAGTTCTTTCCTCGAAATTCCCTGCCAAGGATCTGACCATGACACCATCTGGACCGCACCGCATCGCGGCGGCGCATTACTCGAAGCGCCACGCGACGACCGCTCTGGTCTATCGTGATGCCGACGGCCGCTACGGCTGGACGGCGATCGAGTGGATCACGCGAAAATTCGACGAAGAAGTCGCCTACGTCTATCGCAATGGCGAACTGATCAAGAAACCGGAAGGAAAATGCGCATGACAAACCTGACAGCAGAGCGTGTGGAATCCCTGTTTTTGCAATGCATGCGCGCCAACGGCAAAGACGTCGCCGGCATCGTCACCCGAGCGACGCTGGACACGGCCGGGCACGAAGCGGAAATCGCTGCGATGCTCGCCGATCTGCCCGACGAGTTCCAATCATCGAGTGGCGGCGGATGGTCCTTTCTCAACGCATGTCACACCAAGACCGGCGTGCAGTGGACCGACTTGCATTCGACGATGGAAAAGCTGTTCATGCTCGGCATCGCCAGCGGGCAAGCGCAGTATCTCATGCCGCGCGAGCTATGGAGCGCGTTACCGGGCGGCATGCCGTATATCGTCGTGACGCCGATCAAAGGACAATCGCAATGACATCGGATTTTCAAGCTTTCAAGGTGTCGCGGCCGGCGACGGAGATGTTCCGCAAACTCGGCTTTGAAGAGTTTCTCGAAACGGCCGAGAGCTGGCGAATGCTTCGTCGCCTGATAGTCGATTTCAACGATAACACGGAACGCGGCGCATGGGTGAGTGCGGCTAAGCGCTGTGATGGCGTCGCATCCTCGGGCGAGCGCGTGCTTCTCCATGCCATTCTTCACGTGACTGATTTCGATTGGCTCGCGGACGAGTTGACGGAGGGTCGCGCGTGGCGAGAAATGAACAACGCGAGCGGCGACTATCGTGCAGCGGTTGCCGCATGCATCGCGGCGGATATTTGGTGAAAGGGATAATCGCAATGGCCGAAACCAAAGACTTTCATCTCGGTGACATCCTCTCCATCACGACAGGCATGCTCGTGTCGCCGCGCCATATGGGAGGCGTCTACGACATCCTGAACTGGATGACGGGCGAGCAACTTTTCACGCACCAGTTACCGCGTGTGGCGCGCGAGGCTGGCCCGGTGTTGCTCCGCGCGCATCCCGACCTCGCAACCGTCGAGCAGACGACGCTGAAGCCTGGCGACGTCGCACCGTGGCTCGCCGCGCAAGTCGCAAAATTCGGTGAAATGCTGCCCGTTCCGAAGATGACGGCAGACGAGCACGAAGAGATCGACATGATGTCGGAAGCGGCTCAGTTCTTTCCGTCCGACAAGATCATCACCGTCGAAACGAAATGACGTAGCGTGAACTCGACGAAGTAAAGTTCGTCGAGTTTGCCCTGCGCCAGCAGGCGGTCCAAACGACTACGCCGCACTCTCCCCGTGTTGGGGCGGCGCACTATCCCGACGGCACTCTTTAAGTTTTCGAGTGATTTGTGCGTCAAAGGCAAATCGATCTGCCGTCCACTAAACCCATCAAATCCACGAACCTCTACCCGGGCCTGCACCGCCGCCCTGAAAGAGCGTGTGCACGGGCGCGCATCGAAAGCGCGTGAACTTCCCATGTCGCAACTTCTTGAAAACGGCGACATGGCGCTGTCGATATGTCGTCTCTCGCGACATGAAGAAGCCTCCGACGTTACCCCGCTGCTCGAAACAGCGGGCATCGGAGGCCCTGATCAACCACCCCTGCCAAGGAGCAAGTCAGATCAATGAAACCACATACCACGAACTGGCGCATACCGCCAGTTGCTTGGGTCGGAATCGCGCTCGCGTTCTCGGCCGAAGCCGCAGCGAATGCACTCCGCGCCTACGGGCTCGGCGCGCATGAAACGCAATTCACGATCTACGTCCGCGGACACGCGATCGCCATCGGCGGCATCGTCATGGTGCTCGCCGCGCTGGCGCTGTCCCTTTCGCAATCCCGAGCTGCCTGGGTGGCGTTGAAGCCCGGCGACCCGCAACGCCGCATCATGGCAGCGCTCGTTGCCTTGGTGCTGATCGCCGTCTCGGCGTGCGCAATGTCGTCTCACATGCTGGCCGCGATGCGGTCGACGTCTGGCGACGAAACACACGATCGCAAAGCCTATGATCGCGCGGAAACCGCCTACAAGAACGCCAAGCGCGATTACGAGACCGTCAAGACGGCGGAAACCGTTGCCGCCGTCGAAGCCCGGATCGCAGCGTTGAACATCGACGCCAACATCTGGCGCCGGACCAACGGTTGCACCGAGGTCAAGCGGCAAGTCCATCAAGATGAGTGCCGCTCGTTCACAAAGGCGCAACCGTCGCTCGCCGCCGCTCATCGCAAGGCCGAACTGGAAGCTAAACTCCCGGCCCTGCAGGCGGCCCTCGACAAGCAGAAACGTCCGAACGAGCAGACGGACGCGGAAGCTTTCGTCAACGAGGCTTGGAGCTGGCTGGCGGCGCTGGCGATCATTCTCGTCGCAACCGTCGGTCCGGCTCTTTTTGCGACCGAAATCGTGGAAACCGCGCCGGAAAGCGTGGAAACCTTTCACGATCATTACCGGCCGGGACCGCCGAGACGTCCGGTACCGCCGAATGGCGGAAACCGTCGCCCTTACGCTTTCACCAAGCAGGCGGCCGAAGCCGATGTCATCCGGCTGTTTCGCGACAACGGTTCGATTCCGAGCCAGGAAACGCTCAGCCAGCGATGGCACGTCGGCAAGGGCACGGTTTCGAAGTGGGTCACGGATTTCGAGCGTCGGCAACTGATCAACCGGGAAACCGTTGGCCGGTGTAAGACGGTCGTTCCGTTCAAGCAAACGGCGTAACATCAACCCCGGCGCGGCGATCCCGCGACCGGGGTTTTTTGTTTCTTAGCTTCGGCTTCAAGGCCGCGCACCGCGAGTTCGACGATGCGCGGAACCTCGTTTGTTTCAATCCAGCGTCGAACGCTGGACACGTCGCGTTCGAGCGCGGCGGCGAGTTGCTTCTGCCAGCCGCGCTCGCCGAAGAGCCTGATGGCTATGTCACGTAGCTCTCTGCCGCTCATACTCGCCAATCCAGCGGAGCACGCGCTCCGAGAAGCCATCGAGATGCGTCCAGCGGCCATAGCCGACGCCGTTCTTCGCTGACGCCACATTGATCATGTAGGCGTGCTTGGATGCCGGATCCGGCACCTTGTCCGCCGACTGCTCGTCCGTAATGACGATCAATCGATCGTGCGGAAGCGCGTTCGCCTCCTTGACGGCCTGTCCGAGCATCGTGCCGCCACGCTCCTGCGAGCGAACAATCGCGTCAATGCCAGCCATGCCGCGACGAGGCGGAACTTCGACCAGGACCGGACTGCCATTCCACTCATCGCCCGCATATTTTATGTTGCCCGCCGAAAACGAGAACATTCGAACGTCACCATAAACGATGGCTGCCAACGCTGCGGCTGCATCGAGACGCGTCAGTTCGGATTTCGCCGACAACTTCTCGTTCATGGATATGGAGACGTCGACAAGGACGATGGTCTTGCCCGGCAGCGGCTTCATTTCAGAAATCGCTTCCGACAAGGCGCTATCGATCGCCGGCTCGAGTTGCGGACACGCGCGTGCTGCCGCCACATATCGGAACGGCAAAACGCGGTCAGCGCCGCCGCGGCGCGCCGTGATTGCGCGCTTGACCAGATCGGTATCGCAGCCCGCTTCGACCATGTTGCGCAGATTGCGCAGTAGGGCCAGATAGCCGAGCTTGTTCTCGCCGATCAGACGTTCGAACGTCGCCTTCTTGTCCTTACCGGCAGAGAGCTCCACCTCCCACGTATCGGGAGAAGCGAGTTCGTTCTCGGCAAGTTGCTTCCAAAGCGCGGCCTGCTGCTCATCCTTCGGCTTCGGATTGACGAGAAACATCACATCACGGAGCTTGATGGCAGCGTCGCGATTGTACTTCGCCAAGGCATAGCCATCGAACTTTGCGAACGCGCGCGCCAAGCCTTTCTTGACCTGCCCGGAAAGTGGATGCTTGCCGTTGCGCCAGTAGACCGCAAGGAACTCCGTCAATTCGTCAGCGCGCTGGACCGTGTTCTCAATCGCACCCGCAACGAGGCCCGGCTTACCCGCGCCCGTTCGCGTCAGAACATCCAGAAGCAACAACGGCGCATGACGCAAGTTGAAGTCCGACCGCGCCTCCACGGCGAGCGCCGCCAACTCTTCCGGGGCGACATTGCCAGCAAGTTCGGTGATGCGATCGGCGATCGTCGCGCCGCTTTCATAGAACTCGTTTTCCCAGAGGAGGCATGACAGCACCGACCGGCGCAGTTCTTCCATCGGCGTCAAACGCTGATAAGCCGGCGCGCCTTCGTAGGTTGCTTTCGAGCCAGAATAAGGATTGGTCTTCACATTCAATCGTGCCATGTCCGGCATCCCTTTCCGCCAGCGGTGGCACCAGACAATGCAGTGCGGGGAACAGGCGCATCCGGTCAGCTAGCGCTCTACCAACTGAGCTACCCGGGCATTGACATCGCTGCCTCCGCCCAGAGCGGGATTCGAACCCGCGACCTCTCGATTACAAGTCGAAGTAACCGAACACTACACCGCCGCACTGCATTGACGAAGTGCCCGGGGAACAAGCGGCAACGGTTCGTTTCAAATGCCAGAAGTAACCGTCACCTTCACCGCCGAGCGCCTATCGTATGCGATATTTCGCGCGCTCACGTCAAGCGCTTATTTTAAGCGTCTGGATTTATTTTTTGAATCAAACCGATACGAATTCTGCTATGATTTGCGGCATTGAGAGCTGATGTCTCAGAACCCGGGAGACGGATCATGATCCGCGCCGGAGTAAAGTCCGGCAGAACGCGCCCGCTCGGCACCCGCCAGCGGGCGTTTTTGTTTCAGGCTCACCGTCGTTCACGATTGCTGTTTCTTCGTAGCAGCCATAAAGCCGGCAACCCTTCCCGACATGAAATTCGACGATAGTGCAAGAAACAGTAATCGCTCCCGCATCTCAGCGTCTTTCATTTCGCCCAGAACCGCTAGAAGCTGGATTGCTTGTGTCTCTATCGCATCGTTCGCTTCATCAACGGATAGATCACCATCCGGAATAATCGGCGGCGCAAAAACAATATCCCCTCTCGACATTTCACTGAACCCCTTAGTCTACGGATTGACCCATTCTTCCCTTCGCCTGCGCAAGCGCACGAGAATTGACGCGGCCAGCGTCTTTTCCTCTTTCGTCGCGTACGGATTGCGCAGAATGCGCTGCGCGCTCGCGATGATGTTTTCGCGCGGGGGCTTTCGCCTGATGCTGCCGAGCGCGCCGGCGGCCACGCATTTCACGTCCGGCGATGCCGTCGGGCTTAGCAATATGCGCGAGGCGATCAGCGCCACCGCTTCACGGACCTGGGACATGCGCGTCTCGCCTCTCTCTACGATCGCACTCGAAGCGCTCGAAACTCATGACCGGCGGCTGATGCGCGGCAATCTCCATGTAGAGCTGCGCCAGGATCCGGTTCCATTTGGCTGACGCTCGAAGCTCTGCAAACGATTTAAAGGTCTCGCGCGTGTCCTTGCTCATGGCATCACCGCCAGGTTGTGGTTGTCGATGTGAAGGTGAACGCCTGTATGGTCATCGGATCGGCATCGAATTCGTATTCCCGGACAATCTCGATCGCCCTTTTGTGGCGCGCGATCTCGGACTCGATCTCGGAAATAAACTGCCGGAACGCGTTCGATCGCGTCGTCATGGCATTCGCGATCAGGTTCGGGCCCTTCCCCGATTTGCGCCGGAATTTTTTCAAGGCGCGTTCATTGCGCGCCAGCTTCCTCTCTGTCTCCTTTTTCTTACGTTCAAATTCCGTGATCTGCTGACCGATATAGGTCGCAGCGATGTCGACAAGGTTTGTCGACAACGGATCAACGCCTTGATGATCACCGTCAATGATCGAGTTGATGACGCCCATGACTAGGTGGAAGGCCTGAACGTGGGTGTTATCGGGATTCGCCTCGTCGACGTCGCCCGTCTGGTCGAACTTGGCGCGGCGTTTTTCATCCGACAGAACGTCTTTCGCCAGCGCGACGAGCGCGAAAGATTCCTTCGATCCGCCGGCGTGATCGGGATGCGCGTCCATGGCGCGCTCGCGGTACGCTTTCTTGACGTCTTCGGGCGAGGCATCGCGCGGGAGCCCGAGCGTCTCATAGGGATCGAACTTTTTCTTGCTCATCAGTCTTCCAATTCCATTTCCCGCGCTTCGTCGTCGCGCAGCCGGGCTTGGTACTTTTCCCAAACGCTCACGAGTTTGACGATGTCATGAGCGCTGATCAGCTTGATGAAGCGCTCGTGGCGGGCGAAAACGTCGTTATGGCCGTGCCGGACCGCCATGATGTACAGTTCGGCGCGGGCCGCCATGAGACTGAGGTAGACAGCAGAGAGTTTGCCCTGACCGAGCGCGCCGTCCGGAATGCCATCCTTCCATTCGCGCATCTGCTCGATCAGGGCTTTTTCGTCTTCGGTGACTTCAAACAGGGGCATTAGCCGCCTCCCATGCACTGATGGCAACCGGCACGATCGGCCGGACGAGTTCGCGCATCGCTTCCGCATAGACGCGAATTTCGTGCTGTGCGTGCGCATGTGTCCGGAGCGTCAAGAACTTGAGCAGATTCAGCAGATCAACAGACGCGAACATATGGCTGTACGTCGCCACTGGCAGCACCGAGCGCGCGAGCTCGCGCGGGACACCGCGCAGCAGTAGCAGACGATAGGTCTCGAACGATGCCCGACATGCATGATCAATGATGGACGGTACGATCATGTCTGGCTTCTCGATACCCATGTCGCGTGCCTGCTTGTTGTCCTTTGACTGGACGCCGATGACTGATGGGCTTGGGATATAGAATTCTTCCGGCAGTTCTCGATAACGCGCTGAAAGCTCGTTGAACGTCCACGTCCGGTGCCGGTGCCATTGCCGAAAAACAAAGATCGGGGCCTTCACCTCGAACGTGAACGTCACGGCCTCGAAGGGCGTCGTGTGGTGGTTCTTCCAGAGGTAGTTGATCAAGCGAGCATCCGAACCGTGATCCTCGCCTGCGCGCCAAGCGGCGTCATAGGACACTCGTGCAGCGCGCACGATCGACAGATCGCCGCCCATGTGATCGACCAGACGAACGTGACCGTGATCGAGAACAGCGATTTTGTTTTCCGCGACAAATATCGTCATCACTGCAATCCCTGTTTGCGCAGATTGTTCACCGCGTCGCGCGGATCTCCACCACGGCCGTTCGTTGGCGGCGCATCACCGGTTTCAGCCACCGCAGCAAGGCGCTGGCTGATCAGGAAGTTCGGATCGAGAACATTGGCCATCCCGACGACGTCGGCGGTGAGCTGGCGGCGCGCGTCGTCGATCGAAAGGCCGAAGTTCGCGATGATGTCCGTCAACTGCTTGATGACGTGCATGTCATAGCGGTGCGAACGGTCGAAATCTTCCATGTATTTGCGCAGAAAGCTCTGCAGGTCGTCGTCGTTTTGGCTCATGATCTTTCCCCAGATTGAAATTCAACGCATGAACGCAACTGACGCGACCTAGCCAACAAAAAACCAAACAGCCAGTCATGGTTTCTTTCGTGTCCTGCTAATGAGGTACTCCCCGATGTCCATCGCGATCAGGACCCCGATCGCAAACGACGTCATCACCAGAGCTCCATCTTCGCCGTAGGCGAGCAGCACCATGCAATAGACGCCAAAGCCGATGACGCCACCTACCGCCCCCAAAACAATCATGATGATTCCGAACGCGACGACGCGAGCCGTAAACCGGCCGATAGCATCAGCAGTCATGGCCTCTGCAATCCCTTCGCTTGTGCCCGCGAAATTGCTTTCGGCTTTTTCGATTTCACCCATTTTCGCGCCATCGACGCATTCGCCGGCTTGCGCTTGCCGGCTTTGATCTTTCCGTCTGCTCCGAGCGTCGCTCCGCCCCAAGACTTTCCCGTAATCACGCGCATGCGGCTTCCTCCCGAATGAACTCCTTCACTTCGTAGTGGTAGCTGCGGCGGTCGTCGTGAAGCACGATTGCCGTGACGCCGACGTACGGCTGACCGCCGTATCCGTGCTCGACGCGCGTACCGATCGTGATGATCGCGAATACGCGCCCTCGCGTCGAAAGCTCTTCTTCGCACTGGATGACACGCGCCAGCCGGTTGATCTGAATATCCGACACCGGTACGCCGTCGCGTTTCGCCACGTGCCGGAGTTCGTTCCGGACACGGCGATATTCCATGAGTGCGGCGAGGAGCGCCTTCATCATTCAGTGCACCGTTTCGAAAATCGATTCCAGCGCAACAGGCGACGTGATTTCCCGAATGTTTCGATCGGCAAGAAGCGCCGCATCCGACGTGTCGATCGGCAGCGATGCGCCGATCTCGCGATAGCGGCCGAAGTCTTGCAGACCATAATAGTTGTTGTCTTCGCCCAGAAAGCAGCGAACTTTCGTGTTGACGTCCGGGACGTAGAACTCGTCCCAGATCGCCTTCATGCGATTGCGGCATTTGCAGCGGCATTCGACGATCACCTCGTGCTTGCGATTGACGTCGAGATCTTCAACCTTGTGCCATTTCGTCATTCCAGTCCCTCCGTGATGACGTATCCATTTTCGACGCACCAAACCGCTCGGACATCGTGCTTGACGCCCCACGGAGAGGTCGTCTCAACGGTTGAACCATCGTCGGCGAGGATTGCGTTTCTTGCAGTCAGGCACTTGGCGCGGTCGCCGTCGAACGTCACCATATTGCCGTTGTCGAGTTCGAAAGTGACCGAGATTGTGCGCTTCGGCATGACCGAAAGCACAGCGACCGACACCGATAACGCGGCGATGACGGACCAGAAGACGGGTTCATAACGGAAGATCATGCCGACCTCCGATGATGCACCGGATCGACGACGAGACCGGATTCTCGCGCAACGCGCATCTCTTCCGGATCGTCGAGATTGGGCGGATGCCTCCCGGAGCGAACGCCTTCTAACCTGAGTTCGCGGATCGCCAGCGCATGGCATTTTCGGCTATTGTCGGCAGGATCGTAGCCGTGACCGTCGATCATGCTGGCGTCCCTCCGCTCACAACCGGATCGTCATCGTGCGCCCAGCCCATGCGTCCGATGTGCGCGCCGCACGCTGCACATCGCATCAACGGAAATGTTTCCGGTTGATCATCGACCAGCGTGAACGTCTTGTTCTTGCAGACTTTGCAGGCAATAAACGCCATCGTGTCCTCGCAGACATGGGGGCTTTTGAATTTCAGAAAAATGACATTTTCGCCTGTCATTCGGCGGCGTCCTTGTAGAGACCCTCTAGCGCGTGATGAATTTTAATGTTCTGAATTTCCCCTCCCGTGTGATTGCAAAGCTTGGCAACGATCTCGACCGCTTGTTGCGCAGTGGCTCCGGCAAGCATTGCGCCCATCGCGTAGTCCTGACCGGCGCCAAACGCTATTGGCGGATCAAACAGTTCCTCGTAGGGGCATGACGATGTCAGTTTATGAATGCCACCATGATCAACGACAATCAGGGTCCAGCCTTCCTGCGACTTGTCATGGGCTGACGGCAATTTTTCCGGATCGGCGCCAGCGCGATGCCATTCAATCATCTTTTGCATGAGCGGCGCTAAGCCTGTGAAGGCATATATAGAACCGTCGACAACGTGCAGCTTCTTGAAATTCTCGCCGCGGATTTGATCGCCCCATGTGCGCCAACCATCCGCGGCGCAATCGGTTTCGGTTATCGCAATCGTCGTCATATCTTTCCCCCTTGCAGATATCGCAAAATGTCAGCCTCTCGATCCTGATTGGTGCGCACCTTGAACCCTCGGATCGTTCGCTGAACCTCCTGGCTCGCGTCGTCCAGCAGCGTCGCCCACCACAGCGCGCGCTCCTCCGAACTCGAAACGTCGAAACATCCAACGACGTCGCGAAAGGAATGGCGCGACGGATCGTTGCCCATATCCTCCACCTGCCCGAGCAACGCCCGCAGCAACGCCGTTTTCAGACGCTTGGCGTGCGCCTCCGTCGGCACAAGGCAATGCTCGAGGAGAACCGTGCGAAAGAGCGGCTGGCCGCGGTCGACGTTCTTGACCGCGAGCCGCTCGAGACGATGATCGCCTTCCTTCGATTTCAACGTGACGACGGTTACCGGGTATGACCCCATGTTGTCGCCGAGCCGGCGCGGCAGGAGATCGCTGAAGCCGATCAGGCATACGGCGTAGTAGGTCGAGCGCTTCTCGGCCGCGAGGCGCGCGCGCGTCTGACCTTTCTTCCGGCCCGCCGTAGATACCGGCCGCATCGAAGCAGGCTTCGTTGCCTTGCCCATTCACAGAATTGCCCCCTGATTGTTGCGCTTCCAAGATCGATTGCGATCTCGAAGCCTCTCGATCTCTACGTCCGCCCACGTCGTTTCCAGCCCGGCGCCGACGCGCCATGCCCAGTCAATCGCCTCGTCGAACAACTGTTTGGCGCGCGTGCCGGAGACGGATTCCGTTTCTTTTTCTTTGGTTCTACGTCTCGGTGCGATGTGCTGGCCGATCTCGTCGAACGAGAGCGGAATAGGCAACGCGCGCCAGACTAGTATTTTCTGCTTCTGGGAGAGCGACCAGGTTGCGCGGGTATCGTTGACAATGCGCGTGCGGCGGCGCGCTCCGAGCGACGCAAACCAGCGCATCGCCTCGAGGAAGTTTTCGCCCCCATCCTGCGGACAAGGCGTCAGTCGCACGCCCGGATCGCTCGTCGCATAATGCGAGACTTCGCCGGCCGCTTCCGCGATGGCGCTCAAGGCACCGCTTGTCGCGATGTCCAGATCGTCGCCGACGTTGCCCGCGCCCGACATTGCGACGGCGCGCATCAGGCGGCCTTCGCAGTCGCGAAGCGTGAGTGCGTCCGGTGTCTGCCCGAACTTGATCCGCGATGCATCGCGCCACCATTGCTCGGCCGCGCGATCTTGTCTTTTTTCCCGTGAAACATGCGTTTCACGATTGGCCGAGGCGCGGTCGGCTTCCATTTCCTCCGCCAATTCCGATGCGCTAAACGTCTGTTTCTCGTATGAGAAATTCGTCGGCACGGAATCCGGATCACGCCATACGAAGGCGACATTGGGCAACTTCGCTTGCCATAGCTCAGGCTTCAAAGGTGCCCAAAAAATAGGCCGATCACCGATCAGATCGTGATAGCCGACATGCGGGCGGCTCGGATCGGCGGGGCGCTTGCTGCGCAGCGGCAGGTCGATCTGCTCGCCTTGAAAAAATGTCGTCCATACTTCTTCGCCGGTCTTCTTATGCTTATGACGCACGCACTCGAACGGCCCCTTGATGCCCTTCTTATACGGCCAGATCACCCACACCTTGACGGACCAAGGCGGCGGCATGGTTTCGACGGCATAGAAATTTTGAGCGGTGCCCGTATTCACGTCTGCCCCCAGATGACGGTGTCCTGGCAGGGCGCATGCGCCCTGCCAGTCGGTGAGTGCGGCCAGATCAGGCCGCAGCCTGTTCGTCGTCCGCCTCGTCTGCCGCTTCGTCTTCGCCTTCGCTATTGGCTGCGTCCGCGATCTTCTCCGCAGCCGCTTGGTCCGGATACCAAACATCGCTCGCCAGGAGTTGATCGAGACGCTTCGCCCCATCGCTCAGGCGGAGGATCGCGTATGCTCGTTCTCCGATCGCGATGAAGTCTTCGCACTGTGCGACGACTTCCTTGGCCGCATCCTCATTCCAAATCGACCGCCATAGGCCTTTGAAGGCTGTGCGCACTTCTGTCAGATCCATATTCTTTCCCCAGTGTTTCGAGCCGTCCCCTCGCCGCGGCTCGCATCGGCGTCGTTCAAGCTGCAGATAACCCCTCGGATTCCTTCGCTGCTTTTTCCGCAGCTTCCTCCGAGCGACGCTTAGCCTCTTGTTCCTCACGCCCCTTTCTGCGTTTGGCTGCGGCGGTCTCGGCGTCATCCTTGGAGACATAGAAGTCCTCAGAGCGGTACTGATCTAACTCCGCAAAGAAGGTGCGATCCTCTCGCCGGACGAAGAGGTACGGAATGCCAGTCGTGACCGCTTCGCCATACCAACGCCGCTCACCGTCGAGCAGCGCCACGCCGATAATTTGCGCGACGCCCATGGCCCAGCGGCCGCCCTGTTCGTCAGAAACGAAACCTTCAGTGACGAAAAACTTTCCGTCGAGCCACTGGCGGACTTCCTTGATATTTTCGTTGTCCATCGTTTCCTCTCGCTAGGCGGCTGCGGCCGGTTTCGTTGGCCACGGCAACAGTTTCGATGCGGTGGCCATCAGTCGTCCGCCGCATTTGATGATCTCTTCCGGCGAACCGCCGTTCTTGGCCAAGTTCTGAATGTGCTCAGCCCACGCCGCGATTTGCGCGCGCGTTTGCGTGTCCGGTTGAGTTGGCAAATCGACAATCAATCTCGGCATAGCGTCATCCCCTTATGCACGGGCCTCATCTGGAAACTGCGTCTCGAGCGCATGCTGGCCGAGCGGCGTTTCGGCGAGTTCGCCCAGCATGCCGAGCGCGTGCATGTACGTTTCAAGGATTGCGTCGTGCTCTTCGCGCTCGCTCGACGATTTGCGGCGCATGCGCACGATCTCGCGCAGCGCCTTGACGTCGAAGCCGATCGCCTTTGCCTCCGTGTACTTGTCGCGGATGTCGCTTGCGGTCTGCTTCTTTTCCTCTTCCAGGCGTTCGATCTGCTCGACGAACTGGCGGAGTTGCTTTTGCGCGGAGGCCTGCAAGGTGCTCATGCGGCCTCCTTCGCGATCGCGGCCTTGATGCGCGCGCCGCAGGATTCCAGACCGGCAACGCGAGCCTTGAGAACGAGAACGTCGTCCGGCATCTCGCCGACGATCGCTTCGCAGGTCTTCTGAAAATACGTCATGCAATTGCCCTTTCCCCAGTTTCCATCCGACTCAGCCATCCGCGCTTCCACGCGGCGTCATATGCAGCCGGACATCGCTTCGCGAACTCTCCGCGCGTTCTGCACTCACGGAATACAGACTTGCAGCGATCCAACGTCCAATATCCGTTCGGCCTCTTCTCAATCGTCATATGCTTGCAGATTTCATCGGCCCAACCGTTGCGCTGCGCGATCTGACGAGCATTCGGAAATCGCTTCCGAAATTCTCGACGTGTCGCGCATTTAAGGGCGGCCTCTGCGCATCGGTCCTTCGTCCAATATTTGCGGTGCTTCTTTCGATCCGGCATGTGGGCCGTCGCTTCGTCCATCCATCCGCGATTGATGCACGCGTAATATGCAACGGTACTGTTGGCGTAGAATTCGCCTCGGCTTTGATATTTTCTAGCTTCGCGAAGACAGGCCGGCTTTGTCCATTTCCGCGCCGTTCCGCCAAGAGCGCCTGGCGTTGCAACATTTAGAAGGGTCCAGCCCTGCTCTTTGAGCAACGCCATTCCGTCCGCTTCGGCTCGCTTTGCGTCTTCGCCAACGTGCGGCCCTGAAATGATTTCAACGCAATGCGGCCCATCCAGAAGCGCTCGCATTGACGGTCTTCTGGCGCGGTTTCTATGTCCCCTGATCCGGGATTGCAGATCGCAGGTTAACCCAACATACGCATTTCGATCGACCTCAGATTTGATGACATAAATCCATCGCTCGTACTTCGCCGCACCGGGCACCATGTGCGTGCAAATCTCATCGAGCCACTTGCCGCGGCAGGCTTGAGAGTAACAGCTTCTCTCAAAGCGATAAAAATCGCTTCTGCGCATGAAGCGCTTGGCAACCTCTGCACACGTCTCTTTCGTCCATTTACGAGCCATCGAACTTACCCGCCTCATCTCCGAACGATTCCCATGTCGGGCGGCGTTCTCGTGAATAGACGTCTGCCGCCCGACCTTTCGGGATCAGCATCCTCGCCATCGAATATGCTTGATCTGGCTTCCTCGAGTGCTCTCTTGCCGGCTCCATGATCACGGATCGAACGTTTCGAGCCTCGTAGGTCGGATCGCCAATGCTTCCGATCAAGAAGATTTCGTGAGAATTTCGAAGCGTGTACCCAGTGCCAAAGTGCAGCTTGCCGTTCTTCGTCGTCTTCACCCACGCGCCAGACGTCACGAACTTGAATCCCCAGTGCCGGAGAATATCGACATGCTCGGCGAGCCCGGGCGCCGTCGCCCACATCCACAACATGCACGGATCGGTCGCGAGATCGCGCACGGGAAGCGCTCGGATCTCTTCGAGCGTCATGGTTCGGTACTTGGCTTGCGGGCTCTTTTCTTCGCCGGCGATCGACCATGTTCGGAACTTCCAGGCGCAATCGATCATGATCAGCGAATACGCGTTCGCCTCGAGGTGGCCGAACGGCCAGCGATCAAGCCGATGCACGCCGTCGAAGAAACTCGGCTGAATGAAAGAGGCCGGCGCATCGTAGATCATGCGACCTCCTGAAACAGATCAGGCGTTTCCGGATCCGGTTCGGCAACGGTCGACGGTACATACTCGCGGCTCTTGCCGGCGAGATAATCTTCCGCAAGCTGCTTGATGCGCGATCCGTCAGAATGCTGATCGGCTGGCACCTGCAACGGATCAACGATGCCCTGCGATTGTGACGCCTTGAGCCCGAGCACGCCGACGATCGCCGGATCGGCGCCGCCGTTTGTCGTGAGATAGATAGCGTCGACTTGCTTGGTCTGGCCGGGGCGCTGCAGACGTCCGACGCATTGCTCGTGGACCTTCGGTGACCAATCCAGTTCACCGAAGACTGCGATATGGCCGCGCTGCTGCAAGCCATCGAGGCCGGCGCCCGAGCGCAACGAGAGGATCAGGAGATTGGTCCGCCCTTGAATGAAGGCCTTCTTCGCACGATCCTTTTGCGTCGATGATTCCGAGCCCGTGTAGAGGATCGGGTTGTATTTCGCGAGTTTCGTCAGCCAGATGTCATAGACGTCACGATGCCAGCCGAAGAGCACCACAGGCTCGCCGGCATCCAGCAGAAGTTTGACGAAAGCCGCGACATGCGGCGCCTTCGCGATGCCGGTGGCCTTGCGCATGCGCATATCGAATTCGCGCGCCGCCTGACCCCGCTGCGTAAATTCGCCCGTCGTGACGCGGATCGCGAGATTGCGCATGAGATCGACGTCTTCGTCGAGCACCTTGGTATCGTAATCGATCTCGTGCGAAATGACGTTGACCGGTTGGATTTCGTGTCCGACCTCCGCCTGCGTCCGCCGAAGAGCCAACGCGTTTTCGCGCAAAAACGTGCCAAGCGCCTGCGGATCATCGACGATCCAATGGCCGCTGGGATCGGCGTGGCAGTATTCGCGCGTGAAGTCGTCCCATGAGCCGAGTGCGCCGGGCGACAGGAGATTGATGATCGCGAAGATTTCCGCACCGTAATTGTAGATCGGCGTTGCCGAAAGGCCCATCGCGACCAGTGCCGACTTACAGAAGGCCTGCGCTGCGGCACCTTTCTGGCTTTGCGTACCGCGGCGAAGCTCTTGCACCTCATCGAAAATGATCGTGCGGAACTCGCGGTCGGCTTTGGCATTACCGGCGAAATCGCACCATCCGCCAATCTTGGAATATGGGCAGATGTAGACGTCGGCAGGCGGCAGTTCGTATGGCGTGGCCTTATTGAAGACGTGCACGGTGTGGTGCGTGAACTCTTCGATCTTTTCTTTCCACTGCGTGACGAGGTGCGTCTGCGGCACGATCAGGGCTGGTAGGAGCAACGGTTGACCGGCGAACGTCGCAATACCGGAAACGGTTTTTCCGAGACCGAGATCATCCATCAGCAGCAGCGCGCCTTTGCGCCGGGCCAGCTCCGCCGCCTGCGCCTGATAATCGTAGGGTGCTTCCCCGTCTCGAAATCCGGAAACCGTTGACGGTTTCCAATCCTTCGAGAGCAACTGCACGAGTTCATTTTGCTGCGTTTCGAACAGTTGCGTGCGGGTTTCGAGCTTGGCTTGGTCTTCACCCGATATCTCGAGCGGATAGCGTTCGGTGAACCAAAGTAGATCAGCTTCGAGCGACACGGTGCCATTGAGGATGTATGGCGGGTGCGCCGTCTTCGGGATGCGCGGGAAGATCGTTTTCAATCGCAGGCGAACGTGCGGCTCGAGATCCTCTATGATCCAGCCACCCCGTCCGAGTTCACGAATTTTTCCGTAGGTGCGTTTCACAGCCATGCCCTCGCCATATCCACGACAGCGACGGGCTTGCCGACGACGCCGCTGACGTCGACCGGCTTCGACGTCATGAGCAAAAGGCCGTTGATGCGCGGCTCTGCGAGGTAGTTGCGAACCTGCCGAATGATGCTCGCACCGGCACCTTTGATCTTCACTTCAATGCCGATGTCGTCGACCATGACGTCGATGATGCCTCCGGCGATGCGGACCTCGCGATTAACACTTGCCCAGAAGACGCGGCCGCCGACGGGCGGGACGCAGAGCGCGTGATAGATGCACGCCTGCGTCTGCTTCTCATCCTCGAGCGGGAAGCGTTTGCGGCCCAATATCTCCATGAGTTCGTGCATCAGGGGCGTCATCGGACGGCATACTCCTTCGGCACGATTCCCCTGGCACTTTCGTTCGCTCCGACCAGAGACGGCGCGACAGGAATGATTTTCTGATTGTCTTCGCCGCGATGAAGCGTGCGGAAATGCCCTCGGCGCCAGTGCATTTTGGGGCTCGCATGCGTCCCGAACAAGCGACCGGCTTCGAGATACCGGTGCTCTTCACTCGCTACGATCTTAATGGTGTGGACGTCGTTGATCGGGGAGCGGCCTTTGCGGGCCCGCTGCGCATTGAGTTTCACCGGCGCATGTTCAGTCGTCTTCTGAACGTCCTTCGACATCAGCATCGACGTCGCGCCGATGACGAAGCGTAGAGCGCGCCCGAGCGCTGCGTACTTCTGATCGTCGGTGTATGGCTCGCCGGTTGAGCGACGCACGGACACAGCATTTTTGAACATCGAAGTCGTGCGAAGCGGCCGCGTCTCGAAATCGCCTTCCTGATAAAAGGCGCACCCATGCATCGGCGTGATGAAACTGCCGAGTTCGGACCGCGTTTCGCAGACGACGGTCAGGAAATACATGCCGTCGTCGCCGTGCGTGGCCGTTTCTATCATTGCGCCGTGGTTGATGCCGAGCGCTCGGCCGGAATAGAACGTGATCGGAAACGGCGGGGTAAATAGCCCGCGCTTCACGAGTTCAAAGCCGAATTCCTCATGCTCCGGCGTCGGCGCGAGTTCGCCGAAATCAAACGTGACACTTTCCGCCAGTGACTTTTTGTTGACGTCCCACAGGGTCGCGTTCACGGCCTCGCCGAGTTGCTTTTGGGACATCATCCGTTCAAGCGCGAGCATGTCGTCGAGCACGTTATGCGGCCGCATCGGCGCCCTCCATGTCGAAGAGGGTCGGCATCAGCCGTTCGCGCTCGGCCGTCTCGCAGTAATAGGCGCCATCGAGGAACGAGACGTGGTTGAGTTCCGAGGCCTGCCCGCGCCGGCCTTTCAATATCGCGCGATAGGGAACGGTCATCAGGCCGCCGAACGGATCGTAGACTAGCTCGTCCGGGTTCGAATACCGCTCGATCAGACGGTCGACGATGTCGAATTGCAGCGGGCAAATGTGAAACTCGACGTTGCGGCGCGCCTGCTGCCCGTTGAGCGTCAGCATGCGGTTGATGTCATGCCAGACCTCGTTGCTATGCGAGCCCGGCGCGAGCGACATGAACGTCGATGGCAGAGCGCCGGTTGCTTCGAGCTCTTCGCCGATCTTCACGTGAAATTCGTAGTCGTAGAGATTTGACAGGCTGTACTCGGTGAAGGCCTTCGCCAGCTTGTCGGGACCGAGCGACGCAAGTTCGCCAGCGGTCAGTTGCCGGTTGCCGCTCGATCGCCAGAAAGCATGCGCATCGACCTGCCAGCGCGCGCGCGTGTAATCGGCCTTGCTCTTCGTGACCGGCAGGTCCGCATAACCTTTGCTGCGGTCCGTCTGCGGCTTGCGCGCGAGAATGACGTATTCCGGCGAACCGACGCCCATCTTCGTGCCGTCTTTGCAGTTCTCCGACCAGCCGAGCCGATAGGTCTGGTTGTTCTCGCGCACGACGTCGGTGACGATCGTGATCATCCCCATGAAGTCGAATCCGTGCTTCTTCATGTGGAAAATCGTCTCGGCGTGAAACGGACTGACCGTCGGCGCGCCGCTGCCGGTAACGTTGCCGAACAGGATGCGGTCCTTGACGTGGATGCAGGCAAGCCGGCCGGGCTTCAGGATCCGGAACAGCTCCGGCGTCAGAAAATCCATCTGATGCCAGAAGTGATCGTTGTTATCGGTGTGCCCGAAGTCTTCGTACTTGTCCGTGTATTCGTAGTGATTGGAGAACGGGACCGAGGTGACGATCAGGTCGACGGAGTTCTCCGCCTGCAGCCGAGCTTCGAGCACGCAGTCGTTGTTGGCAATCTTGTAGCGATCGCTCGACACCTCGACGCGCTTGACACCGATCGAGCGTTTCAAGGTGTTCGACATCTCAATGTGATCGAGGCCGTACTTGCGAATGATCTCCGACATGCGTTTCATCATCTCCTCGTGGCGCGCCCACTTGGCCCTCAAGACGCGCAACACTTCGCGTTCGGCCTCGGTGTAGATCAGGTGGATTCTGCAGGGCTTCGTCTGACCAAAGCGCTGCACCCGGTGAATGGCCTGAATGAAATCGTTGAACTTGAAGCCGATGCCGAGAAACACGGCGGTGTGACAGTGGCGCTGGAAATTGCAGCCCGAGCCCGACAATTCCGGCTTGGTCGCGAGGTACTGAAGCTTGCCTTCCGAGAAGGCGATGACGTTTTCTTCGCGCGTCTCAAGATCCTGTGCTCCGAACACGCTGACCGACGTCGGCACGGCCGCTTCGATGGCGCGGCGCTCGTCTTCGAGGTCATGCCAGAGCAGCATGTGCTCGCGGGGATCGGCCGCGATGATCTCGCGCATCTTGGCGACGCGTCGCGTAAGGCTCTCGCGCTTTTCGGACGCCGCCTGCGTCACGCCCAGCGCCGCATCCTTGAACATAAGGTGCTGGCCGTCCTTCTCGACGCCGGCGCGGCTATGGTCGGTCGCGACCTCGTGATAGCGCACATCGAGCGGCGGCAGATCGTAGCCTTCGTCTGAAAATCCGAGATCGCTCGGCTTCTGAATGAAGATTGCCCAGGAGTGCATCCAGAGCCAGAATTCATCTTCCTTGTGCGGATAGAGCGTCAGGTTGTTGGCCGACGTCGAGTCCCGCTGGAAGAAGCGCGTCAGCGCGAGGCCCGTATCCATGATGCCGAGAAAGCCCGCATAATGGATCAGTTCCTTGTAGCGGTTCGGCGATGGCGTCGCGGTGGCGACGAACTTGAAGGTGACGTCGGCGAAGAGGCGCAAGAATTCGTGGTAGGTTTTGGTGCCGTAGCTGCGCAACACCGATGCTTCATCGAGACTTGCTGCGCCGAAGATATTCGGATCGAGCCGGCCGTCGCGCACCGTCTCATAGTTCGTCAGATAGATCGGATCATCCTTGCCTTCCGGTTCAAGCTCGTCGGCGGAGCGGATGAATTTGAGCCGGACCTTGAACCGGCCCTTGAAGCGCTCCGCGGCGTCGCGCATGAACTCCTGGCGCACGCCGAGCGGCAGCACGATCAGTCGCCGGACGCCTTTCTTCTTGCCGAGCAGGCGCATGATCTCGATCTGCATCGTCGTCTTGTGCAAGCCGAAGGATGCGAAGATCGCACGGCAGCCGCCGCGGAGCGCCCATTGCACGATCGGCTTGCAGTGCGGCCGCAGCGCGGGATTGATCTCGCCCGCATCCACGTCGACGCCGATCGACGGCGCGAGCGCGATCTTCGCCTGCAGGAAGGCTTGGTAATCGTCTTGCTCAGCAGTTCCGATACGAGCGGTTCGCTTGGTGCTCGCCATGGCGCGATTGCTCACTTCGTCACCTCGAATAGATCTTTTGTCCTGGCGCAACGCGGTATCGTCTCCCGCATGCGGGCATCTTTTCTGCGCGCCGCGAAAAGATCTGCGCGAACCAACATCGGTTCGACGCTATCGACCCACACGTAGCGCGTGCCGTAAGCCGTGCAGCCGCCGTAAAAGCGGGCAATCGAGAATTGCGAATAAAGCGCGTTGTGAATTTCGTAGGGCGCGCGTTCGCCGTTGATGTGCGTGGGAAGGCCGAAATACGTATCGCTCATATCCCCACCGCCTTCTCGATCACCTGCTGCTTGAGCCGATCCCAGAGCTTGTTGATCTCGGTGATTTCCTTGAAGAGATCGCCTTTCGCGGCCGCCGGCTCGTGGCACATCCTCGAGACGACGGCGCGCTTTCTCGCATTGTAGGCGCGGCGATCCGTTCGACTGACCAGGCGCCAGTGCTTCGGGCAGATGATCTCGGTGCCAAGGTTCGGCGTATGCGCGACGGTGCACCTGCAGAACGGTACGATGCAGGGCTTGCGGCCGATCACGATCTTGCGGAAGCTCATGCGGCCACCTCGTTGGTGATCGCATCCACCATCTCGATGCGCGTGCCGAGCCAGCGCACGCAATTGATGGCCTTGCTGTTGCCGATGATCTTGTATTTCGGACCATCGGCGGCGGGCTTGCCGCGATAGATGATGTCGAGATACCCGTCGGGGAATCCCTGAAGTCTGAGGCACTCGGCGGGCGTCAACCGGCGGACGCGCCAGTTGCTAAACACCCCAATGCTTGACCCATCGGTATCGAGAGGATGCGTGACAGGTCCGCTGTCCGGATCTTGGCGAGCATGAAATGCCAGCGTTGGCGGCCGGCCCCCGGCCGCCAACGGATGTGACGGATCTCCGGGCTGCGGATTGCAGCGATTGTCTTTCGACGTGATCTGCGTTTCGTCGAAGCAAACCGCCGTCAGAACGTGCGGTTTGTCGCCTCCTCCGCCACCGGTCCGGAGCGACGTCATGATGTCGCCAGTCAGTTCTGCTGTGGCACCGCCATCGCGGCCGCGCAGCGCGACGCCTTGCGCGAGAATGGGCGCTTCGTGATCGCACGTCAGTGTCGGGCATCGATCGAATGCGATCTCGGCTCCGCCTTGACCGTGCGCCATAACGACCGCTTCAACATGCGCACCGTCTTGAACGAACGTCTCGCCGAATGGATCTATCTGCCCCATACCAGCGGCCTTGGCACGTAGCGCGTGTGAAACGCCTTCTAGATCGTTCAGCGCGACAGGGACTAACGGTGTGCCCCGACCCGTTCCGTCTTCGCTCGCGTCGAAACCTTCCGCGCGCAAAGCGTGTGCGACTAGGCCGCCGTCGTGGTCGAAATCGGTTCCAAGTCCGCCACCGCCTTTAGTGCGCGCGCTAAGAGTTGGGGCAACGTCTTTCCCCGATTGACGGCGCGGCGGAGAATTCCCCGACAGGCTTTCGCGCTCAAATAGTACTGCTGCGGCACGTCGCCAGTCTCCAAGATATCCGATAACGAACACACGCCGTCGTCGCTGAGGGACAGCCCGTCCAAGCCCGTGAATTCGGACAAATTGAGCGTCAAGCACGCGCCATGCGAGGCCGTATGCGTTGTCGAGGCCCGGGACAACGCCCGCAGTTTGCCAGCCGCCGGGCGGGATTTCGATCCGGTTCCCGGAGAGCAGTCCCAAAAGGCTTGCAAAGGCTTGTCCGGAATTGTTCGAAAGGACGCCGACGACGTTCTCCCAGACCAGCCAGCGGGGCCGGTAGCGCCGAGCAGCAACAGCATACTTGAGCGAGAGTTGGCCACGCTCGCCATCCAAGCCCTTTCCGAGACCGGCGATGGAGAAGTCCTGGCAGGGCGTGCCTCCGATGAGAACATCGATAGTTGCATCCGGCCAATCCTCCACCCTGTTCAAATCGCCGAAGTTCGGAATGCGGCCGCGCTCCGGCAGGCCTGCGACGGCTTTGATCGCCGCGGCGCGCGCCAGCTTGTCGGCTCTGTCTTCGGCCTCGTCCGGATCCGGCATGAACAGCGGCCGTGACGCGCCGTGACGTTCGGCGAGCACGTGGCAGGGAAACGGCTCGATCTCGGCAACAAATTCCGTCGACCAGCCGAGCGGCTTCATCGCGACGGTTGCCGCTTCCATTCCCGAGCACACTGAGCCCATGCGCAGCTTCATGGCCACGACGCCTCCACGGGCAAAGGCTTGTGGATCGCAACGATGTCGTCTTCGTCGGCTTCGCTCTGACAAACACCCGAGACGAAATCGCGCTTCGCGATGACGCTCATTTCCTTGAGCGCGTCGACGCACGCCGCTTTGGTCGCGTAGCGCTCGTGCACGGGTTGTGAGTGAAGTAGAAAAATCGCGATCAGATACCAGCCATTCATTCGACCACCTCAAATCGCTGAGAAGCCGTGGCTTCGCGTCGAGCGTGACGAATGGCGGTTTCGACTTTGGCGGTCGGATACATGCGCCGAAAGTGCGCCTCGCAATACTGGATCAGCGGCGCGATCGTTTCCTTCCCGCAATAGCAATCACGGTACTTGAGCGGATCAGCTTCGATGAACCGGCAGGCGCGTTCGTTCAGTTTTTCATTGGCGTGGATCTTGCCGTCGACGAATTTTATAAGTCCGATGCAATCCGCTGCCGGCACGCTCGTTTCGCTCGCGCGCAATAGCGCGGCGATGGATTGATCCGGTTCCTTCGATGCGCTGTTGGAATCGAAACCCCGCGTCGGTGCCTTGGGAGTTCGCGCCTTCGGCGCTGATTTCGACGCCGCCTTTTTCGGGGATCGATCGAAGACGCGGCGCGGATGCCTTGCGGGCTGCAATTCGCTGACCTTGATGCCCATCCGGTGCAGTCGACCGATAACTGAACAGTTCGTGCGGTTGTTTCCAAACTCCCGATTGAGCGCTTTTGCTGCGTCCGATGCCGACAACTCATCTGTAAGCACCAATGACTTTACGCGTTCCGATTCCGCTTCCGACCATGCGCCCTTCATCGTCCCCCCGCTCTTTCTCTGAAAACTTCCCCCTCGCAATACTGAGACGCCACAGCCAACAATCGTGCTTCACTGGCCCTGAGCGACGCGCGCAAATCTGCGTCTTCGTGCCAAATGCTGTCGTATCGTTCCGACTTCTTGATTGGTTTCAGGCGCGGCAATGGGCGCCGTTTTTGCTTGCGCGGTTGTCGTGGCGCGGCCGCGCGCGGCCGCAAGGCGCTGACGGCGGCCGTCTGCGCAGCGGTCAGTTCACCCTGCCATGATTGCGCGATGCGCAAGGCGAGAACACAGCATTGCGCGAATTTGGCGTCCGTCGCCCGGAGACCGTCGAGATCTCGGATGGCGTGGCGGCCAATCGTTCGCTCTTTGCGCAAGAGACGTCCGATCGCCGAATAGTTGATGCCGTGGAATTCGCGGTAGAGGAGCACCGCGATCATGCGAGCACGGACGTGCGCTCGGCATTTGCGTTTTCCGCGAAGGTCATCGCACGTCAAGCCAGTGACGGTCGCGGCGATTTTGATCATGGCATCGGACGACAACGTCATGCGGATTGTGTCTCCGCTTCGTCGCGCACGCGCTGGCGCGCCTTCTGCTCGGCGGCCAATCGTTCGAGAATTTCCGGGCTTTCGCGCAGTTGCTTTTCCAGCTCTTGGCGCGCATTGGCTTCGCGCTCCGTTTCTGGCTTTTGCGTGCGCTCGAAGATTTCCTGACGTCGGCCGAGAACCGTGTCGCCAAGGCGCACCAGCGCATTGACGACGATGTCGGTGCCGGCCTCGGCACGCAGGCGCTCAACCAATTGCTGATAGGCGCGCGCGTTCGCGATCAGTGTTTCGATTTCACCGGCTTGCGCGGGAAGCCGCGCGTAATCGCGGCAAAAATCGTAGAGCTGCAGAATCCAGCCTTCCCGACCCGCGCGCTGGCCGAGTTCGGTGCGGCAGAGATCGACGGCCAGGGCGACACGGTCCCTACGCCACGCGGCGTGAGGATCTCGCTCCTGCCGTTCCTTGATCTTCGAGGCGGTTTCAAGCAGCGGCGTTTGTGCGAGCTGCTTGCGTGCCTTGGCGTTGTCGCAGGCCTCGATGCATTCCGAAGGCTTTGGGAACATCGTGCCATCTGTCTTCGGCCGACGCGTGCGAACGATGGTGGCGGCCGCATCCAAGACGACATCGTCGTCATACGGCCCCAAAATCTGCGCGATGGAATCCGTCCAGAGCTCTTCCTGGCTTTCGTCGCCGTTGAACTTCGGCGCCGGAAAATGGATTTCAACGAGCGAGATGAACTTGTGCGCCGTCGCGAGGCTACTCATGACGCGGACCCTCCCTTGGTCAATCCGAGGTAGCGCGCTCGGCGCTCGATGGTGGATTCTGTTTTCGCCGCCTTGCCGCCGCGCGACAGATCGCGTTCACGGCGGACCTCGCTGTCGATGTCCTTCCGGCGCGTGGCTTGGATCGACGCGCGAATCCAGTTCGCGGTGTTGTCCGGAATTTTGCTCGGCTTGCCGGCCTCGATGTCCGCCGCCCATTGCAGCGCGTGACCCGCCGCGATGGCGCGGATCTCGTCCATCGGCACGGCGCCGACGAGCTGGTATTCGATCGCCTTCAGCGAGATCGAGAAATTCTTGTGCCGGATTGTCTCGCAGTTGACGAACACACCGTGCCCGATGTGCTCTTCGCCCTCACGCGCGGCGTCTAGCTCAGTCGGTGAGGGAGTGAGAGTGGTAGGTAAGTTATTATATTTATTAATATAATTATTATTATTCTCCGCGCGCGGGCGCGCCGGGGAGATTTCTGGTTCGGCCGTAACTTTTACTTCCGGCTCGTAATTTTTACCGTCTTCGCTCGTAATTTTTACGGGCTCAACCGTAATTTCTACCGGCCGATCGTATTTTTTACGCGTAACTTTTACCGGCCGATCGTAATTCTTACGCGTAGTTTCTACGGGCTCGGCGTCAACTGCGTCCGTAACTTTTACGGCTTCGATAACCGCTTTCTCTGTGCCTTGATCCGTAATTTTTACGGATGGAAGTTCACCGAATTTTCCCGGCACGCGCGCAATCACGTCCGTAAAAATTACGGGCTGAGTTTCGAACGCCGGTGAAACCTCGATCGTTGTCGCGCGGCCAATCAGGCCCGACTTCAGAATGACCCAGCCGCCGTCGGCAAGGTGCTTCTTCCACTTGTTGTACGTCTTGTCGGCGACCCCTTTCATGTCCATGCCGGAGAGGATCGCCAGCTCGTCGTTAGCCGTGACCTTGAAGACGACGGAATAGACAGCGAGCGCGCGCGCCTGATACGGCACGTGCTTTTCGGACATGCGAAAGAGCCATTCGGCGAACGGCATTTTTAGCTCGTTAGACACCGCCGCCTCCGCTTCCCGGCGGAGCAAACACGATGACATCGAACGCACGCGGTGCGCCGCTGTTCTTGATTCCGTCCAATTCTTGCGGTATCAACATCATCGTTCTCGGCTCGAACTTGAGGGCTGCATCCTCGGGTTCACAAATTCGCTCAGCCTCGGATTTGGCGATCCGGGGCTGAACTGTTTTCAGGTGTCCGGCTTCTTCAGCCAGCTCTTGATGACCGCGACCCGAGGCACGCCGCGGCGACGCGCCTCGCAATCCGCAAGAAAGAATTGCGTCGTCAGCCATGCGAGCACGGCTGACTGCGAAAGATGTGCGGTTGAAAATCCCGGCATCACTTCGCCCTCCGGTCCAGGGGCGGCTCGATGCCATCGAGTTCAAACAGTTGGCGCAGGCGCTCGTCCTGATCGATGCGATGGATCGCATCGGCGACAGAGAAGAGACCGATGACGAAACCGAGCAGACCGGCCACGGCCATCAGCGACATCGCACCGTAGAAAGCGCCATCCGGCACCTTGACGTTCGGTGCCACATCAGAATGAGCCGTGCTCCAGATGAACAGGACAATGCAGCTCACGAACCAAAGGAACGGCACCTTGCAAAAGCGAATGACGCGGATCACGTCGCGGAAAGTCATGCGACCCTCCGATTCCGCACGACGTAGCGCTCAAGCCGTTTCGTTGCGTCGTTGAAGACGAAGATGTCGACGATTGGCTCAATCGGCCGAATGACTCGGATCGATGCCGATAAGCCGCCGCGGTCGATGGTGAGATGACCTGACGCGATCAGCCTGTGCACCAGCGCAAACGCATTGGCCCGCGCAACATCACCAAGCGCCGTTGCTATGGCGGCATAAGTCGGTGCGCGGCCCGTGCGCGCAATATGATCCTGGATAAAAAGAAGGCACGTCCGCTGGCGCGAGGTCATGGCTCAACCATTGCCTCCACCCAATCGCCAGCCGACGAGCGCGCTGGCGACAAGCACACCGACGATGAAAAGGTTGCCGGTTATTGTTTCGAACATGCGTGCTCCTTTCTCGCGAGGAGCAAAAGAGCGGCGGATGTCGTGATCCATCCGATGACGCCCAGTACAGGGTCAGGATCCTTGATCTGCCAGAGCGCTTGGGCGACTGCGATGATTGCGAGCGCAAGAGTGATATGTGGACTGTTTTTCATGCAGCCCTCCGCGAAGCCGGACTGCTGGGCTTGTTGAATTCAGCGGCGACCAATCTGCAGAATGCAGCAGCATACGTCAGCGCACGCGCATCCGGCGTGGCATGGCCGTACGTGACGCGCTGCGCCGAACTCCAAACGATCCTCGAAACATTGCTTGGATCGTGGAAAAGCACCGCGCTGAGGATGGGCTGCGCGTCACGTACCGCCATCGCGGCGACGCTCGGCGACGAAAGAAGCCCGCTCTTATGAGCGCTGATCATGCCGCCTCCCGGAAATCTTCGGGTTTTTCGATGTGAGAGGGCGCTTGCGCGGGCGTCCGTCCGGACTTGGTCCGGGTTGAAGCCGGGCGTCCCTTGGGCGCTGCCGGGCCGACGCCCGGACTGACCGGATTTGCGCCCGGGCTGGCCGGGCTTGAGGCAGGCAAAAATTCTGCGGCGAGGCGCGATTTTGGAATGCGGAAAAGAACGAGGCGATCAGAGCCGGTTCGTTGCTTGACGCTCAAATATTCCGGCATGTTGAGGCGCTTGCGCCCGACCTTGAGTTTGCGGGCTTCGAGCGCTTCACGCACGACGCTGCAATCCAGAGGTTCGAGATCCTCGAGTTCGGCGCAAATTTTCCACCACTCGTCGATCTCGTCGGCGGCGAAATAGCCCGTGTTTCCCTCGGCGTTCATGAAGGCGATGAGCGTGTTCACGGCCTCCTCGACCGTCACGATGCGGCGCGTCGATGCTGTGGCGTGAGGCGCGCGCGCGCGCCTGACCGGCGCGGGCGCGGACGGAGCGGGCGCCAGGGCGGGCGCTTGTGTGGGCGTGACGACGGGCGTGAAAACCGGCGCAAAATCGTGCGGATCAACGCGTTTCACGACGTCGAAGCCGCGCGGCGCGAAGAAGAACTTCGCGACGATCGCACCGATGAAGCCGAGGCCGCCCGTGAGTTCCATCAGGAGCCCTCGCGCGTGCCGGCATACCCATTGAGGACAACACCGGACGTGCGAGTGCCTGTGCCCGAAGCCCTCCCCCCAGGAGAGGCTTCAAATACGCGTCCGGTGTTGTCCCCGATTCGAACAGAAACCATTCGTGCCCCCAGAACGGTTGCCAGATACGCGGCACAAAAACTGAACAAAAACCCCGCCACATCAGCGCCTTACGGCGCTAGGCCGCCTCTTGCGCCTCTTCGATTTGATCGTCCTCCGGATCCCAATCCGGCCAATCACGGAAACGAACGCGGCCATTTGTTGCGTTCCGAATCCGCACCTTTATTGCTTTGCGCGGCGTCCGAGTCTCAGATGCGTAACGGCGGACCGTTCCGCCGCAAACCTTGATTACCAACGCGAAATCGTCGGTGGTCATATTCACAGCTTTTAGCCAGTCGCGCAGTTTCATGGGCTTTAACGTACCGAATAGGAACGCTATCGTCAAGACGCGAGTCTTTCGTTCGGATTTGACACGCTCCTAAATCCGCTGGCCCGACAGCAGGTCCCCCCTTGGTGCAAAGCAATAGGTGCCGTATGCCCATGGAATGGCAGAAGAAGATGTACCGCTGGCACGCTTGCCGAACCGCATCCGGTTTCATCGCAAGCATCTGCACATCTCGTCCGACAAGCTCGCGGCGATGGTCGAGCCGCCACCTGGCGAGCCGGCCGTCACCGGCGCCACGATTCGTCGGCTCGAGACGGGCAGCATGGGCCTTACGCAGGCTTGGCTCGTGCGAATAGCCCGCGCCCTGAATGTTTCGCCCCGGGTTCTGCTCAGTGAGGAGCAGCTCGCCGGCATTGGCGAAGAAGACGCCGAAGAAATCGAGGTTCCGAAACCCTATCGGGCGTTGGCTGCAGAGGGGTTCAAGCACTTCCGCGTGCTGAGCGATGTCGTCGAGCACATTGATGGCATGGCCACGGGCGAAACGTTTATCCTGAACACATCACAAGATCGCATCGACCGTCGACGGACGGGCGATATTTTGCTCGTTTCCATTGAAGATATCACGACTGGTTCGCGCGTAGAAAACGCGCTACGCCTCTTCGCGGCCCCCTACATGCTGCTGTCCAGCCGGTCGCGAAACAAGGTCATCCACGGCATCAACGACACCGGGATCAAGACCACCATTAAAGGCGTAGTAGTCCGAGAGTAAGATGGTTTTGTCGCCGCCAGCCGCGCGCGCGATTTCTTCAAAAAAGCCCACCTCAAAGCCGCCGAAATTTCCAGCCGCCATCATCTCCTTCACGCGCTGCGCGAGACGGTAATAGGCGTTCTGCGAAATCATTTCCTGAATAAAGGATCGCGCCGCCATCGCGCCGGCCGCGCACTCGGCGCCATAGCGCGCACCTCCTGAGATCGTACCGATCGGCGGCATGACCCCAATACTCCCCTTCAAGGCGAAGGTTGCGAGCACCTCACAGTAATGCCAAGTCGCGCCCGCGATCAAAACGGCACCGAACGCGACGACACCCCGAAATAACGGGGCCCAGATTTTTTTTGGCATGTTGCTTAATCCCCACAAACTCGCCTTCGCTAGGAAAACACTCGTATATTTGGAACAAAGTGCGAGAATTTTGATCATAAACTGGTTGAAAGTTTGCCTTAATAGCGTTCCGAAGCGGAACGCTGCTTGACTTTACGTTCCGATACGGTACGTTTTGTCGTGTCAGGATGCAACCGCCTTCGCCTTGGGCGGCCATCCAGATGGCCGCAGCGCCTTGGGCGTGCGCTGCGGCCCAGCAAAACAAAACGATCTGGGGACGTACATCATGGATTGTGTTGCGCTTGCGCAAACTGCTGATGCTTCCGCGTCATCTCAAAACGACGTGATCAAGCGGCCTAAGAACCGGCACCAGCAAATCATCGACGCCTATCTCGCGTCTCCGGCCGGTCAGGCGCTGTTGCGATCCTGGAAAGAAAGCGCGGAGCGCGAAGCCGCACGCAAGGCAAAAGCCGAAGCGGCGTTCCGCGAAAAGTGCGCCAGCGATCCGCTGTACCGGCGTGATGTTCCCGATCGCAATGAGGCGATGAGCCGGGAACACGGCACATACCGCGCCGTGCGCGGCCGCGTTTTCTGATTTCGAAAAATCCCCCCCCCCGCCAACGTTTCAAGGAGCCGCGAATGTCTCAAGTCGCGAAAAAACTCAAAGTCGAAAAGGCGTCGAAAGACACCGGGGCGATAGCCGCGCTGTCGAGCATTGACATGCCCGCTCAGGCCGTGATCCGCCTGCCGAGCCTGTCTGAAAAATTCTTCGAAGCTGCGCTCAGCGCCAAGTCGCTCGAAGAGCGCACGCATCTGCTCGCAAATGCCAAAGAGCTCCAGAGCGAGGAAAAATCCCGCGCATTTTGGGCGGCATTTGCCGACATGCAAGCGGAACTGCCCGTCATCGAGCGCAACGGCGAAACGGAAAACGGCCGCGCCTACGGGCTTTACGAAGACATCGTTCCGGAAATCAATCCCGTCTTGAAGCGGTTCGGCTTCGGCCTGAGCTTCAAGGCCGAAGATGCTCCGGGCGCCGTTCTTCTTACGTGCATTTTGGCTCACAATTCTGGGCATATCATTAGTTCGTCCTATCCGTTCCCGTTCGATACGACGGGCGAAAAGAACGACAATCAATCCCGCGTCTCGGCGATCAGCTACGGCAAGCGCGCGCTTTCGACGGCGATGCTCAACATCGTCACGCGCGGCCAGGATGATGATGCCGCCGCCTCGTCGGCGAAGACGGCCGCCGTCTCTCCCGAGCAGATCACCGAACTCAAGAAGCTCATCGCCGAAGCCGGGCGCACCGAAGCGGTGTTTCTCCGCCTTGTCGCGAAAGTTCCGACGCTCGCTGAAATCCGCGCCGCAAACTTCGATGCGCTCAAGCGCGAACTGCACAGCATGATCGCAAAAGGAGCGCTGGCATGAACGAGATCATCCGAACCGATGACATCGTCGCCGAAGAAAGGACGTCGCTGATCACGCTGCCAGATCAGAAGAATTCTCTCGCGGTTTTTACGGCGAGCGTTGACGTCGGAATTGATACGATCTTGAAGGGCCTACGTGCGCGCATCGACGAATTCGAGGCAACGGCGGCGTCGCGCGACATGAAAAATGAAGCGGATCGCGAGGCGGTTCGTAAATTCGCCTTCGCCGTGACGAAAGCGAAGACAACGATCGAGGCCGAAGGCAAGCGTCTCGCCGACGAGCAGAAGAAAATCCCCAATTTGATCGACGCAGCGCGCCGCTACGCTGAGGGCAAGATCACCGCGTGGCGCGACGATGTCCGCAGACCTCTGACCGATTGGGAAGCCGCAGAAAAGGCCCGCACCGATAAGCACAAGGCAGCCTTGGAAAATATTGCCGCACTCGGCAAGCCGCTAGAGGGCACGACGGCCGAGACGCTCCGCACACGTCTCGCGGAAGTCTCGGCCATTGTCGTCGGTACCGACTGCGGCGAGTTCATCACCGAATACGCCATCGCCAAAGAAACGTCGGTGCAGGCCCTGACGAACGCATTGGCGCGCGCCGAAAAAGCGGAAGCCGATGCCGCCGAACTCGCGAAACTGCGGGCCGCCGACGAGGCTCGCAAGGCCAAGGAGCGTGAGGACGAACTTCGCCGAGAGGGTGAAGAACGGGCCAAGCGCGAGGCGGCCGAGAAGGCCGAAGCCGACCGCATCGAAAAAGAGCGCATCGAAGAAGAGAATAAGCGCCTGAAGCAGGAAGCCGACGACAAGGCGATCGCGGCCGCTGCGGCTGAACGCCAGAAGATCGCCGACGAAAAGAAGGCCGCTGAAGACGCCGAGCGCGCTCGGGAAAAAGATCGCAAGCACAAGGCTGAGGTGAACGCCGAAGTTCTCAAGGCTCTGACCGATGCGGGCGTCGGCAAGGACATCGGCAAACTCATCGTCAAACTCATCGCATCGGGCCAAGTCCCACACACGAAGATTTCTTATTGAGGTACGGCATGCGGATCATTGAATGCGAACAAGGTTCCGACGAATGGCGGATGGCGCGTTGCGGACGCATCACGGCGTCGCGCATCCCGGACGTCGTCGCGCAAGGCAAGGGCGGCAAGCCATCGGCAACGCGCGCCAAATACGTGACCGAACTGGCGCTTGAGCGGATAAAAAAAACGCCGACCGAGGGCGGCTTCACTTCGCTGCACATCCGGAACGGCATCGCGCGCGAACCGATGGCCGCCGATCTTTACGAGTGGCGGTCCGGACTTGTCGTCCGCACGGTCGGGCTCGTCCTGCATCCGACGATGGACTTTGCTGCGGCTTCGCCTGATCGGCTCGTTGGCGAGGACGGCTTAGCCCAGTTCAAGTGCCCACTCGATGCCACGCACGCGGAATCGATCAGCACGGGAAAGGTCGACGGTAGCTATATCAAACAGATGCAGTTCGAAATGGCATGCACGAGCCGCTCGTGGTGCGATTTCGTTTCCTTCCATCCCGACTTCCCGAATGAGCAGCAGCTCTTCGTCAAGCGTTTCATCCGCGATCCGATGGCGATCGTTGCGATGGAAACGGAGATCAAAGCCTTCAACGCCGATGTTGAGGCGATGGTCGCGGCGCTGAGCCGATACCGCTGCGAATTCCCTGACGCGGTTGCCGCCTGATGACCGACCGCGCACTCACACTCGGCGATTGGTTCGATTTGGCGAAGGCCAAAGCGCGCGATGGCGCGAGTGTCGCGGAGATCGTCGCCGCAACCGGCATCTCGGAATCACAGGCTCGTCTTTTCTGGAATCGGGAGCATCCGGCCTCCGATCAGCATACGAACGGTCTGCGCAAGACGCTTCGCGAACCCGAAGCGTGGCTTCGAAACTGCACCAAGGAATTGGCGCGCAAGGTCGAGGACGAATGATGAAAGACGTCTGGCGGTATTATCTCGACGAGCATGAGGCGCGAAAACTCGCGACGTGCGAAGCAAGCCTGCGCACGATCAATGGTCGGCGCATGATGTTGAGCGTCGAATATCGGCGGACATTCGTGCTCGGATGGTCCGGCGGCCGCGCCATTCGCGAAAATACAAACGAAGCGAAAGCACTCCGTGCGCAGATCGAGATGCTCAATCGCGCCCGCAGACGGCAGGAAGAATTTCGGCGCGCCATTCAGCAGCGCGCTGCGGAACGCGCTCGCTACGCCGCGCGCAAAGGGGCAGCCGCATGACAACAGCCGCATCAAAGATCAGTCAGCTTGAGAACCTCTGTGTCGTCTGGAACAAGCAAACCCCGATCGGCACGCCGGTCGATTATTGGCGGCGTGCCGGCTCTTTTGAAACACCGATCGCGACGATCACAACATCAGAAGCGTGGGTCATGGGTGGTCACACCATCATGGTGATGATCGACGCCATGTCCGGCGCCGTTCCGGTCTCGCACGTCAAGCGGCGCGAGGTGGCGGCATGACCATCTGCCTCAACTGCGGTGCTGACACGGACGCTCCGCGTTCGAACCTGGACCATAATCGCCTGATGCGCATCATCCGCGCCGCGTCGCATCATTGGCCGGAGCGGTGCCGGTTTAAGCCGATCGGCATGAACCAGACGTTGAAGTTCGAACATCTGCGCGCGTGGCTCTTCTGCCAGGTCGGATATTGCTGGATCGAAGAATTGGACGCCGTCGGGACGGACGGCGTCAGCAAGGATTCCGCGGTCGCCACAACGCGCTCTTACTTCGAAACCGTTGAAGCACGGCAGGGGTATAAATTTTGGTGGCCGACAACCGACGGCATCACGCGATGCCGGACGCCGCGCTCGGCCAGTTTCGAGAACCTCAATCAACGAGACTTTGGGGATTTGCGCGATGCCGTTTCCGCGTTGATCGAGCGCGAACTCGGCATTTCCATTCCACAATTGTTGAAAGAGCACGAGGCGGCGGCCTGACCGTCGGCGCGTTTGTATCGAGTTTCAGTAGCGTAGAGCGTTTTTCAATTCATCGTCAACAAATGGGGGCTCTGCGCCAAATGACATCATCACTTGAACCGACCCGAAGTGCATCACGCTATATCGCGCTGGCGGTCGCGGCCGTCTGCGCCGCCGTCGTCATCGCGATCGCCGCCAGCGTCGTACCGACGTATGCGGCCGATCTCGGCGGCAATTGCTGCGCGGACCTCGAAGAACGCATCGCGGAACTCGAAGCCACGACGGCGCGCAAGGGCAATCGCAAGGTCTCGGTCACCGTTTACGGCGTCGTCAATGAATCCATCATGCATCTTTCCGGAGATGGTCTCGACGGACGTTGGGCTGTCGGTCCGAACTCCAATGTCGAAAGCCTCGTTGGCGTGGCCGGCGAAGCCGTCATTACCTCGGGCGTCAAAGCCGGGTACGTTCTGGAAATCGGCATCGGTTCGGGCAACAACGACAGCCTGCTGGGCGCCGTCGGATCGCCGTTTGATAACAGCGGCACGGGCACCTATACGCGCCGCTCGTTCGGCTACGTCGCAAGCGATACGCTCGGCAAAGTCTCGGTTGGCTTGAACGATCAGGCGACGCACGAGATCAGCCAGATCTCGGTTGCCAACACCGTTGTTGCTGCGCGCATGTGGTCACTCCGGCCGATCGTCGGGCCGCAGATCGGTGAAGCGCTCGACGTCTTCGATGGCAGCCGCGCCAATCTCGTCCGCTATGACTCGCCCATCTGGAACGGTGCGCAGCTCTCCGCCTCTTGGGCGACGGGTGGCGTCGAAGGTCTGACGACGGGCGATGTCTGGGACGTCGCGCTTCGCTGGGCCGGTGAATTTGGCGGCTTCCAGGCGGCGGCCGGCATCGGCTATCGCGAAGGCATTGCCATTCCGAGCGTTGGCAATATCGGTTCGATCAGCATCGGCGGAACAGACTTGATTGATCCGAACGTGCTCTCGGGCTCCGCGTCGATCAAGCATGTCGACACCGGCTTTTTCGTCAACGGCATGGCCGGACGCCTCGATCTCGGCGGAGTGGTCGGCAACGCGCTTGGCGACATCACCGCATGGTCGGTGCAGGCCGGTAATGAGCAGAAGTGGATTGCACTCGGCAAGACGACCCTCTTCGCCGAGTACGCCGATAGCGACATTGGCCACGCAAACCTCGGGCTCAGCTATTGGGGCCTCGGCGCGGTGCAGCACTTCGATGCGGCGGCGCTGGATCTCTACGCGAGCTATCGCCGGTACGACCTCGAGTCCACGAATGTCGATTTCTTCATGGCGGGCGCCGCCGTGAAGTTCTGAGCCGTCCCGTGAAGACCCGCCCGGTTCCCAATAGGGTCTTCATCACTTGCCGGTGCGTTCGCTTTTGACTGCCAACATCGACGCACCGGCCTTTTTTCCTTCCGCATGAGAGGCACACCATGGCTGAAGATCTCACAGAGCGCATTCTCAAAGACCTGCAGAAGAAGATAACGGACGACGTCACCGCTGCGGCAATGAAGACGCTGCAGTTGATGCCGGATGAATTCAGCGCCGGCGTCCTCCTGATTACCGCCTTTGAAGACCTTGCCCGCGGTTGCGCGGAACTCGTATTTCCCGCAAGCGAACCGGACACCACCATCCGGAACAATTGCATCAATATGCTGTTGGGCGCGGCCGCCAAGGCCGCGAGCGCCGACAAATCCCCTGAGAAACTGATCGAGATCGCACGCCACCTGCGCGCGACACTGGACGGCATCGTTCCCGCTGCCGCGGCTCAGGCGTAAGCGGCGCATGGGCGGGGCACAGGACATTGCAGCGTTCGGCAAGGAGCTTGAAGCGCTCCGCCCGCAGCTCATGGCCTATGCCCATAAGCTCGCTCACGATGCCGATCGGGCTGCTGATCTCGTGCAAACGACGATGTTGAAAGCATTGCGCGCCGGACACTCCTTCGACGGCACCAATCTCGCTGCTTGGGCCACGACCATTCTGCGCAATACGTTTTTGACTTCGGTTCGGCGCAACAATCGTGAATGCGTGCTCGACGAAGAGGCTGTTGTTCGGATCGCCGATGACAGCAGAAATCCTCTTGAAGAACTCGAAGCGGCAACAGAAATCACCGAAGCAATGGAGATGCTCGGCGAACTTCGGGATGACGCCCGGCGCTGCATCGAACTTCTCGCCAGCGGCAAAACATACGCCGAAATCGCTCAAATCATGGACGTGCCGGAAGGCACGGTGAAAAGCCGCGTCGGTCGCGCCCGCGCGGAATTGCTGAAAAAACGGGGAACGCGCATGGGGGACGTTCGACAAAGGCGGTTCGAGGAATTGCCGACCGCCAATCCGCAAGCCGTGGTCGAACTCGACGACGATCATCCGGCCATATTGCAGAGTAAGCCGCTCTTCGAGACGATGGTCGTCTCCGCGTCTGACGCTCCACGCGTGCTCGTCTCGGGCATGAACTCCCGCAAGATCGGCAAGGTCGTCACGAAGGGTGCGTGGAAGGGGTTTCCCATTTTCACCCTCACGCTGCCCGAGCGAGCAACGTGCCCTTCGATCTGCCACATGTGGAAGTCGTGTTACGGCAATGCCATGCCCTTCGCGCGCCGGCACAAGCCTGGGCCCGATCTCGAAGCGAAGCTCACGTCCGAAGTTGCGGCGCTTGCAAAAGAACATCCGCAAGGCTTCGTCGTGCGCCTGCACGTGCTCGGTGACTTTTACTCGGCCGAATACGTCACGCTTTGGGAAACACTGCTCAAGCGACATCCGAACCTTCACGCCTTTGGCTATACGTCTCGCATGCGGGACGCCAAAAGCCCGGCGATCGGCAACCGGCTGTTCCAGGTCCGCAATCAGTTTCCCGATCGTTTCTGCATTCGGCCTTCAGAGCCAAAGCCGCTATCAGGGGCGGCCGTCGTCATCGACCGCATACCAGAGGGCCCGAACGTTGCGGAAGGCCTTGTCTGCCCTGCTGAGCGCGATGCAACGGCATGCTGCGCGACGTGCGGGCTCTGCTGGGAAAAGGCGTCACGGGACAAATGCATCGTGTTCGTCAAGCACGGCATGGGTTCGACGAAAAGCCAACGCCTTGCTGGCGATGCAACCAAAGTGGACGCCAAGGGACTTCGCAAAATCGAGCCGATCAAGGCTCTGTTCGATCTGGTCGGCAACGTAGCCAACTCGCCGCCGACCCTGATGTGGATCAATCCCACCGAGCTCTGCGTCGACGAGACCTACCAGCGCAACCTGTCTAAGAAGTCGATCCGGCTGATCATGCGCATCATCCGGGAATTCAACTGGTCGCATTACAAGCAGC